>MDTA01129094.1_pt1 | contig 30417 bp, 43 predicted proteins | sample 811151 | NCBI WGS metagenome assembly MDTA01 (sample SAMN05326648, study PRJNA326480) | marine metagenome | isolation source: seawater | place: Indian Ocean: South | collected 2010 | reverse complement strand
ATATTTTAAATAAGGGATGAATTGCGCCTTTTCATCTGTTAAAATTTTCCAATGTCATATCAAATGAACTTGTTGATATTTTTTACATGACACTACCCTTGGTATGGGTAAACCCGTATAAAGATAAAATACCTATATTCGACCCCCTAGGTTTATACTCGAACTGGACGATCATAATAACGGATGAAAATACTTGAAAAATTTTATATAATTAATATCTTCATAGTATCATGTGATGATTCAAAATTATAAGTGGATATAATAAATGCAAGTATATGTAGTTATGTTTTTATTAGTACTGTGTAATGCTTATCCAACTGTATATAATAGAATGATTGAAGAGATGCGAGAATATCATTTCATGTACGATAATTTTAATAGTTCAAAATTAGAACAATAGGTCGTCATCTTCGACGACGTGTGGTCACATTCTTAAATCTCCCAGGTAAATCTTCCCTTCGTCGCGATTGGCGTGAACGGATTGTGACAAACCTATCATCAATCGGCAACGGAACCATCTCCACTGGGGGAGGAGGTGATGATGGTGGTGGTGGTGGAGGATTTAGTATGGAGTAGAACTCTAAGACTCTGTTAATGTCTGCTATGGTCAATTCTGCTCTAGTATTTGGAAGAACTGTCTTATTCTTTGAAAACCACTGCTCTATATCATCCAGTGTGTGACACTCAAAATGATCATTTTCTAAACGGAAAAGCACAACATATGTTGTTCTTGTTATTTTTTCCAAGGATATTGAGTTGTATTCACACAATGATTCCGAATGTTTTCCAAACAAATGCTTCATCTCACCCTTTTTTAATATCCCGACAAGGTAGCCTTTCATATTTTTATAATAGGTATATAAAATAATGTGGCAATCTGATATATATTTGAATTATTTGTACAGGGCACGTGTTGATAATAATGATAACTTTCAAAGATTTGTTGAAACTGGTACCAATAAAATTTCAAAAATCATGCACAAAAGAACTGATTTACCATTTACACTTGAAAAATTAGAAGAATACCATTTAGTACTGTTGAAACGTCTCGAATTGTTGATAATTTTATCAAGATTTTCTGAAGAATATGATAATTTTTTGGATGGGAAACAATTAAGTGAAAGTATACGTAAAGAATTGGACCGTCATATTATAGATTCAGGACCAAAAGAATACAGTTTTCTTTATGGAATACGCAAAAAAAAGTCAACAAAAAAATTTGACAATTTGGAAGGATACATTTCTTCTGTGAAAAATGACTTGAGAATCTTTGAAAAGTATCACAGTATGTTTGTAAAAGATAAAAATATGTATGAAGAAATATTAGAAGAGAAGAAAAAGAACAAGAATCGTCAGAGACGAGTGATGGAGACTCAAGGACTCTCTGACTCTGAGTTTGATTTAGAAAAGTTACAAATGTTTTCAGATGCGTTAACGTTAACGTAGTAACACATAAAAATAGCAACGACTTCACAATCTATTTATCTCTTTTTAGGTGACGTATTTGGCGATGAATACACTCTCTTTTTAGGACTTCTATATTCTCTTGCAATTTCTGCCACATCGTTTGGATTTTTTACATATTGTTTTCCTTTATTGTAACCTCTTTCTTTTTCTTTATTTGTTCTTTTTATCTGTTCAGGACTTAGGTTTTCCCATGCTTCACTAGGAAGATATCTTAACTTGCCTTTAGATTTTTCGTTATTGTATGTTCTCCATTTTTCCTGACCCCATTTTTTTAAACTATTATTCGATGATTTTGGAGATGAGTATTTACCACCTTTAGATTTATAGTAACGCGTTGCCCATTGCATTTTACGGGCACTGTGTTTACATAAATTAGCTTCTTTACAAGCCATTTCTTTAGACTTTTCCCATAACTGTGTATTAGATTTTACCGCAATATTCTTTTTCTTTAAGCTTTCCTTTTTAGGACTATGTTTAGGACTATGTTTAGGACTATGTTTAGGACTTTTCTTTGAAATTTTATTCTTTATTTTAATATTAAACTTGTCAGAAGTATATTTTATTGCTTTTGAAAGACTAGGTTGTGACCACAATAACCATTTCGACCAAAACCCAGCGGTTTCAATTCCACTTTTCGTCCAATTTTCGCGTTTCTTGTGTCTTATATTATATCGTTCCATTCTCTCTGGATCTTTGTGTATTGTGAAATCTGAATAACCTGCTCCTCCAAAATGAACTGTTTTTTTATTCCCAGAAGGTTTTAAAATAGTCACCATATATTTTTTTTTAGGATTTGTAGATTCTTCTAAATATATCTCCTCCATTTTATTTTTCAGAATAAATAAAAATTGGGTATGTATTTTGTCATTAAGGGTATTTTGTCATTATTATCGCAATCATTTCAAACAATTTCATAAATAAATTAAATTTTCAACGTACACCCTCAATAATACATATATTCTGTATAATCTTCGAGTATACGACTATTGTTCAAGTTATTTTTTGTTTTGTTCATCTGTCTAAAAATCATGATTCCACGGAATAATTCGATACAGAATATAGAAAACAAGAATCCTTGAATTCCTTGCTTAATAATTACTCCATTCATGTTTATATTATCATCGCATTTATGACTTATTATACTATTATTAATATGTCTTTGTAATGGGGGGCATAGAAAGGCAGTCTGTGCATTTCGTACAAGTAAGAACAAAATAAAAATTTTCATTTTTATTTTTCAAGAAAAAAAAATACCGCAAAATGTCCGAGACAATGATCGGTGTGTGAAAACCCAACGTTTTCCACTTATAACTCAATTTTATTCACGAATTGTAGTAACTTATCTTCTTCTAAAATGATAAGATTGTCAAGCATTACGTACATGCCATTTAATAGGTCCATCTGCTCGTCATAACTTTTAATTATAACAGGATCTCTACCCCCTTTTAGAATATTATCAACATAAATTTTAAATTCTGCCTTTACGATATCGTCATCTACATCCCAAGTAAAATCTATGTGAAAAGGTTCATGATATATAGCGACGGGATATGTACCAGTATGTATCATATCAAAACTTGTGATTGCTATATGTACACTGTTTACAATATTCCATATGAAACGATGTTTTTTTTCTGTGGTTTCGTCTGAATAGCTTAATCTTTGTCGTTTCTCCCAATTTTGTTCCCAATCAGGCAATGCCGAACGTTTGTTCCCTCTAAAAGCATACTCAAGTAATCTGTCAACAAGACTCATTTTAATCTTATCACAAATTTTATTGTTGCATTGTAAAGCATCCGCAGAAAAAATTTACCGAGGATCAAAGATGACTTGTAGCAACTGTGATTGTAATACGACGATGCGAGTCATGTCATGCCGTTCATATAAAATACTACTATTATCGTTGACGGTATTCACATTTAGAAATATTTATAACAATAGAAATTCACTAAAATCGTCAATTATTTATTATAATGGTAAAAGTAAACTATGATTGAAGGGTTTTATTTCGATCCATGGCACGGAGGGTGTTTGAGACGGATATCAATGGTGAAAGAAAATCAGTATAAGATACATGGTGTTTATGGAAACGATGAAATCATAAAACAACCAAAAAATGTAGAATATCATCCAGAGAGTTCGGAAAAAACAAACAAATATTGGTATGCGATAATGGAAATATGTAAAGTTGAAAAAAACTTGTATTACTTGAAAGTTTACTTCAAGGGAAAACCGGGGAAAAAAAGACTTTATTACGATGCAGTTTATGATGAAAAAAAACGTCGTATAAAATGGGATGACACTAATATATGGAAACAATTGTATTATCACAAAAAACAATTAATAACTTGAAAACAAATTGTATTTTTTTTAATGTAAACTTTAAATAATAAAGTATAATGTGGAAGTCTCATGCACAACTTAATATTCTAGAAAGTATTCAAATACTAGAAACTGAAAATTATCGGGGTGCATATTATTCAAGTTGGCGTGCTCGCGTCCCATCACATTGGGGAAAACGCACATGGGATGCCTTATTTCTCTTAGCTGCTGATTATCCACATGAAAAAGAATGTTGGGATGATGATGAATATACAAAAAAAATGATAAAGGATCGTAAACGAGCATGGAAACAAATGCTTACTAGTTTACCATCAATTCTAACATGTGGAGTATGTGCACAACATTTCAAAAAATATATAGAACGCGACAATAAATTAAACAAAGCATTGGAAAATAGAGAAGAATTGTTCAAGTTTCTTTACAAATGTAAAGACGAAATTAATAAAAGAAATGGTATCGTATCTCCTAGCTACGAAAAAATTAAGCTTAAATATATTCCTTCATGTAAAAAAAATATTTGATCCATGGATCCATCATGGATATCAAAGCTCGACGATACCCTAAACAATCCAGATCTTATGATGTTAATTGAAAATATAACAGAGGAAAGAAAAACAAAAAATATATTTCCAATAGAAGATGATGTATACAATGCATACAAACTAAAAATTGAAGATGTAAAAGTTGTTATTCTCGGACAGGATCCATATCACGGAAAGGGACAAGCACATGGTCTTTCATTTTCTGTACCCAAAGGCATGGCATTACCACCTTCATTAAAAAATATATTCAAAGAAGCCAAAATAGAATCTAGTCATGGTGACTTGACAAATTGGACAAAACAAGGTGTGATGTTACTAAATACAGTACTTACCGTAGAAGAAGGAAAACCTAAATCACATAGTAGAAAGGGTTGGCAAATACTGACACGTAAAACATTAGAAATATTGGTAGAAACAAATAAACATATTGTTTTTATGTTATGGGGACGAGATGCGCAAAATCAAGTAAGTGATATACTTTTTAAACCATCTCATCTTGTATTAAAAGCTTCTCATCCAAGTCCTCTTGGAGCACATCATTCGGCACCCGTACCGTTTTTCAATTGTAATCACTTCAATTTATGCAATGACTATTTGAAAAATTTTGGTTACAAACATATAAATTGGGAAGATATTTAACATGCTATTTTTAATTGTATAATTATTATTTAAATAATCAGAATTACTTTAAAAAATACAAGAAAATAACTATGAAGAACTCTAACAATGATGTAGATTTAGTTTCCACTACTGTTTTAGACGAGGGTATCGAAACAGAAGGAACATGGATTCATACAGCTAAAAGTAATGTTTTTCTGACATTATATATTTCCAAACGTTTTAGCGAGAATGATGATTCTTTTTCTCCTGATAATGGAGCTTTATTTATTATTATAAATACTGGTTATAGAAAGCATCCATTACGTGTAGATGTTACTGATTTTTCTAAACCAGTTTTAAGAAACTATCCTGTATACAAAGGGGAAGAAACGTGGATGAGTTCTACGGCTCCTGATAAACATATTGTTTATGGATTTTCAACAACTTCTCCATTTACCATTTAAAAATTAAGAGTGTATTGTTATTTCATAAAATATAGATATTTTTAACAAAAAGTTATTCTCAATATAATTTTATATACAATTAATAAATGATAAAATATTTGGGACTTGGTGCCATAATTTCAGTTGCAATCGTTTATACGTTATTAACAAATATTCTGTTGAGACGAAACATTTTAGTAACGGAATCTATTGATAAAGACGATGAAGATACAACTGATGTTCCTGATAAAGTTTTGGTATACAAAGAACAGTCGGGAGAAATAACATTTAAAAATTTTGACGATGATCTTTTAAAATACATAATCGGAGTAAAAAATGAAGAGGAAAAACTAATACCACGACATGGAATATACAAGTTTACTGTTTCTGAAATAGAAGAGAAAAAATATATCATGGGAATACCAAACTAAAGTCTTTCTACATTGTATTTTTAGTCAACAGTCTTTCTATTTCATTTATATCTTTATTACATGTAGAAAGTAAAAACCAAATCTTTTCTGATACATTTTTTTTACATTTACATATTTCTTTTTGGTTTCTGATTTCAAAATCTTGCACGGGAGCACACAATAATAAAAGTCTATCATAAACAGCATTTATCAAATTTGTAACATAAACATTTTCAACATTTTCTAAAATCATAGTTTTACGTATAACTTCAATATCGACAACATTTTCCAAATCAACATGCAAATCCTTTCTATGTGGTGTCAAACTATTCATTCTCAAAATTGTTTCTTTTAATATTTCTATGACCCAATCAATTTTATTACTATCTAAATCTTTTAAAAGCGTTTCATCCAATAAAATATCAATTGCTTTACTTAAACACCCATCTATTTGGTCTTTCAAATCTGATATTTCACATTTACAATCCAGCATTTTATTTCTAAAGGAAAAAAATCTTAAATTATTTTTCACAAATATTTAAAAATATCATGAAAATGAAACGAGATCAGACATTTTTTAAAAATATATATCGGTCCATGTTTGAATTTAAATTTGAATCAGGACATACACCTCCCTCACAATCATATGAAGGTAAACATTTAGATGCCGGACAATCTACAAATATAAGAGATATTGAAGAAAACTTGTCTATATTACAACTACCTACTTCTTATTTAAGCATCAAATCCACAAAATCAACCAATTATGACAAGAAACTGTTAGATAGTATTCTTATGAACATACGAGAATTGATATTAAACTCGGAAACATTCAATGAACCAAATTTTGTAAAATGGAATATTGATGAAAAAATATTTCAAATAAGAATTCATCCATTAGTACAAGACCAACCACTAGAAGGAGATGAGTACTATGATCTAGAAATACTTGATTCACATACATTCCCATTACATAGTTCAAGGCACCATTATATTTACATAAAACATTCAGGGATTGCATATAAAAATGAAGGAGAAATTTATGCTGCTTTTGAAAAAAAGTTCAAGGAAAAATTTAAAAACTATTATAAATAAAAAGACATGAAAATATCAAGTTATTGGGGGTTTTTATTTTCTATAACGGCTGGATTTCTAAACTCTTTTGCAATTAGTATACAAAAAAACGTATTAGATAGAATACCGGATAAGTATTATTATGAAAAGAAATGGTGGGCAGGATTCATAATGTTGATATCCGCTGAAATATTAGGTGCTGCATCTTTTAGTTTACTCCCATCTTCGATTGCGGTAGGTTTAAGTAGTTTTGCTATATTAGGTATACTGTTTTTTGCCAGGAAAAAAGAGCCAATCACAACAGGATTTATTTGTGGTGCATTAAGCATAATAACAGCTAGTTTTTTGAACGGTTTGGTAACACCACCCGAAAAAACGTTTGAAACATTTTCAAGCCTTTCTGCTTTTTTGACAAGTATTAATAGCATAATTTTTCATACAATAATACTTTTTACATGTGGTTTATTGCACTATTTTTATATTATCAGAAAAATCGAAAGATATCAATTATTTGGATTTGCTTTTTATGCCGCATGTGTAAGTTCTATTACAATCATATGGGCAAGAACATTTGTTACACAAATCATATCTATACCAAACGACTGTAATAAAAACCACTGCAACAGTACTTTGAAAAATTGGTTACTTTATGTTTCTGGTATAGTAACAGGCATAACTGGTTTATGGGCGGCTGGATATATTGAACAAATCGGATTGACAAAGAATCCACAAACTGTATGGTTTCCTATTCATTTTGTTTCATGTGTGTTAACGTTTAGTTTGGCAGGTATTTTTGTATATGACGATTGGTCCGTATTCAATCCGTCTGTAAAAACATTATTTTTACTATTATATTCTCTCTTATTGTATGTATGGGGAGTATTTATGATTACTTTAAAAAAGGATGTAATGTATGAAAAATTATGTTACAAGTTGTAAAATGATTAGTTCGTTGGAAGAACACAAAGATTTGATTTGTAGAGATTTGGTCGAAAAAATAATAATAGACGATGACATGATTTCTCATTCCATGTTGGAAGAATTGTCCAAACCACAAAAAACGTTTCGCGGGACGTTTGATAGCATGTTTGATGCTTCTCAAGAATTGCACAAAATTTTAAAAAAAATAATCGAAGAATATTTTGGTAATGACGATTCAAGTTTCACATTCGAAGATATTTTCAAATATTATATTCAAGACAATGATGTTGCTGAAAAAGTACAACAAGCAGCATGTTTTAAAATATTGTTGAATGGCGGGGTAAATGTTGTACAAGAATTCGAAGACACGTTAATAAAACAGCTGAATGAATACAAAAAAAATAAATCATCGGAAGAAGTCAAACAATTAATAGAAACAAAGGGTATAGAAGATGATACTTTTCAAAAAGTAGCACAGACCATAATTGACAAAATCGAAAAAATGTACAATCCAGATATAGAAAAATCTGGTATTGAAAAAGCAGTTTCCGTTTGTTTATATATGAAAGAATACGAACACGGGTTTATTTATGATTTTTGGGTTTCTGAAAATATTGGTAGTGAAGGAAAAGAAGAGAGTGGAGATGAAGAGACGGATGAAGGTGGCGAAGTAAAAGAAGAAGAAGAAATGGAAGCTGAAGAAGAAGAAGAAGAAATGGAAGGTGAAGAAGAAGAAGAAGAAATGGAAAGTGAAGAAGAAGGTGAAGGTAAAGAAGAAATGGAAGAAGTCGAAATGGAAGGTGAAGAAGAAGGTGAAGGTGAAGAAGAAGGTGAAGGTAAAGAAGAAATGGAAGGTAAAGAAGAAATGGAAGAAGAAGAACAGGAAGAAGTCGAAATGGAAGGTGAAGAAGAAGGTGAAGAAGAAGGTGAAGTCGAAATGGAAGGTGAAGAAGAAGAAGGTGAAGGTGAGGAAGAAGAAATGGAAGGTGAAGATGAGGAAGAAGAAAAGGAAGAAAAGGAAGAAGGTGAAGGTGAGGAAGAAGAAGAAAAGGAAGAAGAAAAGGAAGAAAATGAAGAAGGTGAGGAAGAAGGTGAAGAAGAAAAGGAAGAAAAGGAAGAAGGTGAAGGTGAGGAAGAAGAAAAGGAAGGTGAGGAAGAAGAAAACGACGAAGAAGGTGAAGGTGAAGAAGAAGAAAAGAAAGAAGAAAGGGAAGAAGGTGAAGGTGAAGAAAAGGAAGAAGTACCTAAATTCCGTTCCATCCTAAAAGCATTTGATGGAACAATCGACAAACTCTTAGAATTCTTATAATTTGTATAAAAAATATGCTAACCATATTATTCACAATCTATTCTATTCTAAAGGACAGCGAACCTTCACTCCACTTCGCACATGGAGGAGAAGCAGATTTTAGAGGAAAACATAATACGTATTTCAATATTTTTTCATCAACTGGTATCTCATTGAATATGAAAACAAAAGACGTTGTAACGCTCGTACCAAAACCATATCTTTTGAAAAGTTCATTTTTTACAGAAGCACATTTTAGTTTACTCACACAGAGAACAAATAAGACAATAAAAGTGTCAATGTTTGCAAACCAAAGTGGGTACAAAACAATAATTGACGGAAAAATAAATGAAGATACACTAGGTGAATGGAAAGATACACAAATAGATTCTGTGCGTATTCTTTCAAAAAAAATAACAAATTTAGTACGAGCAAATGGGTGGGAATTCAACATAACAAGAAATATAATAGAATACCCAATCGAAGGTCAATCAACAAAATGGAGATATAATATGCGATTAACACCCATAATGAATACAGAACATTTGAAACTTTATGGAACACCAAATATTAAATCTGTACATGGTATTTTAGGACAAAGTTTTGATCATCATAAATTAACATACAATGGTAAAAAAACAATTTATAACAAAGTATTTATTGACCAACAGGAGCAAGCAGAAGGAGCAATTGAAGGAACATGGAAAGATTATATTGTAAACTCAGCATTTGATACGAATTTCAAATACAGTAGATATGAATCGACTCATAATAAAATTAGATCAATAGATTTTTTAAATACATCTAAAGCTATCAAAACAATACCTATTGCTTCTATAAATGATGACTTGGGTTTAGAAGACTATAAAAGAGTAATACAGTAATCTTCTAATCCAAAAAACTAAACTCATGTTTATATATTTCAAGGATAAGTTCTCTATATCTTTTTATTTGTTCTTGCTGCTCCCAAAAATCTAAAAAACGGTACACTTGCTTAAAATACTTATCTTTACAAAAGTATTGATAAGTATGAAACTGTTTGTGTATTGTTCTAACTAATGATACATCAACATTTGGATTAAATGGTAAATCTTCATCAGTGTATAGTATATCTTCAAGTTTTTTACTCGACATTATAATAAACCTTTGTTCATATATCAAATTTTTAATATCAAATGGTAGAGCATCCCATGACATTTTATTTATCTTGAAGGATTACCGTGAAAATTCTGATGCCAATTGTATAGTCGGAATACGCATTAACTTGGTGGCATACTTTTTACATAAAAAATCATCTACACGTTCTTCTGATTCTTTCTTGTCTCTCAAGCAACGATTCCAACTTTTTATTTTGAACCATTTATCATCACTTCTACATATTGGGCATTTTTGTTTACTCATTCTTGAATAACAATCTTGACATATCACATGTCCACACGATTTTCCATGTGGCATAAACATTGTATTTAGACAAACACAACAACATATTTCAATATTTTCAACTAATCCTTGTAACTCTATAACTGTGTATGAACTCTGGAAATCAAAATTAAATTTGTTTTCAATTACACCATAATATTTTCCCTTGTGTTTGTTGTATTTTTTCAAAATTTTTCTGGTTGCTTCCTTGTACATATTTGCCCATGACAACAAACATTCTGCAGTTTCTTTCATGTATTCAGACTTGTAAACACGAGATCTCCATATTAAACATAAACTCTTTATCTTCCAAATTTTATCTATTTTTCTTATTTCTTTTTTTATAAACCCGATAAAATATACTTTTACATCACCCTCTTTCTTTATTATCTTTTTCATATTCTTATATGGATAAATAGGTAACTTATTATTATTTACAATACATTCTTCACACATTTTTTTATAAAATTTCATTAAAACTCTCTTGTGTTCAGTTCTTATATTATTATTAATATAATGTTTTTTCACACCTATTTTTCATCAACTTTTTCGTTAAATAAATTTTCTCTTTGAAATTCACGTATGGATTCTATACTGATTCCCTCTTTACGTTTTATTCTGGGATTTTTTACATACCATTCTTGAAGTTTTGGATCTATTTGCAGTTTAATTGTACATGATTGTTCGTAACACGAAAATATGTCAGATTGTGGAGTAGACTGTTTTGTTTCATGTGCTTCTATTATAGGACGAGATCCATATTCGATATACGCATCATCGATTTTTTTGTCATGAAATTTTAGCCATTTTTTACAAAATTGTTTATTTTTGTAAAGTGATGATGCATCAATTTTACAAGGTTGATTAGAAACAATATTATATGCATTTATTATGTCATCAATTGAACTGGCTCTACATAAATTTTGTAAATCTGTGGATTCAATTATTTTTGTAGAAATTTCAATTGCTTGCATCCATTGTTTTGTTTTTTTTGTAGTGAGTTCACTTACGCATTGAATGAATAATTGATCAATATCGGTCATTTATTGTTATTATTTCGCTAAAAAAAATTTGATTGGTCGAATATGAAATCAGTTTGTTGTAGTGAGTTCACCTGAGTTATTATTGTTTTCGTTAAAAAAATTTGATTGGTCGAATATGAAATCAGTAAATGTTGACAAATGGATAGCATGTTCATTACTTATAACAATCACATTTTCACCAATTGAATTTCTTGTACAAAACTTTAAATTTCATGATACAGAAGCAATAGTTAGGCTTTGTCAGCTTACATTACTAATTGGAGTTATGTATTTAAGACAGCAAAGTATACTGAATCAATATGAAACTATTATATTTTTGCACGTTACATTACTTTTTACTCATTCTGTTTATTTCAGTACACAAAGAAATAGGGATATCATAAATTTTTTAGAATTGTCAATGGTAAATCTATTGCATTCTTTATTGTCTACAATGAATATACAATTGGATATTATATTTGCATGTATACTTCCAATATCTGTATACATTTATTCAAATATTGAAATATTAATCATTATGTTTTCAGTATGTCCTTCATTTGTATTTATTGGATGGAATGCAATAAATACAAATTCTGTTCGATTCAAAGATATTGTGGTGATTCCTGAATATTATAAAAAAATGAAAACATATGCTCAATATTGTGCTTTATCACTGTCATTGTTATTTTTAGTTCCTACAATTGGAATTGATGGAGTAAAGAGTTTTCTGATTATAGCATGTGCTATTTGTATGGAGCATTATTTACTTGTTCCATTTGTTTCTTCTATATATACAATTAATATTGCTAAAGAAATTTCATTTGTGTTTTCAGTATCTACTGCTCTAATGATGCATGTTATAATGATAAATTTTGTAGAAACTTCATATTATTTATACGAAACCATAAAGATTGTTCCTTCAATGGCGCTTGCAATACATAACCCGCACTTCATTGGTATATTGTTTTATTTTGTCAACAACTATATTAATGGATTTGTTATCGTGAGTAAGCAAGAATTGAATATTGAAAATTTTAACATTTTTACAATAACTTGCATGCATTTTATGTTGTTTTTTACAATGAGATCAATTATTATAATATATGATTTGAAAGAAAAAAATGAAAATCTTTTGAAGAATAATGCAAATTTAGCAGTGCATTGTAATTTACCAACAGTTGATAACCAGATGGAACCAGATCTGGATAATAATAATAATGAATTTGAGAATGATATTTTATATCCTTCCGATAATTCAGGCCATTCTGGTAATCTTTATATTACGGAAAGCACAAGAAGTATAGGAAATACAAAAGAAATGAATATATTAATGAAGAAGATTCAAAAGTTGACAAACAAATTAAATGAACTCAGTGAAGGAGACGAAGTTTCAAGTGAATCTACTGTGAGTACTATGAATTCCCATGACAAATTACGCTATATGAAATTAGAGTTGGAAGGAGTGAAACATAAAATGGGTGAAATCATGGATGTAATGAATAATAATGATTTGGGTGCAGTTGAGTCAGTTATTGAATTACAACGACAATTTGGTATGAAACAAACGATTGCAGTAGGAATCGCATGCCCCACTTCTCATACTGGTGAAGCTGATGTTATTTTATGAAAAAAAATCGTATAAAATATGTACAACACTACTTTACTCTTCCTCTTCCACCTCTTCTTCCTCTTCCCTCGCTTCCGACCCGAACCTCTCCTCTACTAATTTATTCTTGTACTTTGCAACGAGTTTGATCATATCCGCACTTTTTCCTTCAAGACCGGAACAAATCTCCATAAAATGAATACCTTCGCGTTCTTGAATGTATTTTGCAATCCAAATGCGATCCAGTGAACGCCGATACTTTTTAATGTCTTGCTTCCTCTTTTCCGCGTTCTTTGTGCGTTTTTGTGCCTTCATTTTCTCAATATTGTCAAGAAATGCCTTTGAATGTATCACATTGGTTTCTTTCATAATAGGTAATTTAGTTGGACGCTTTTTATTGATCATTTTCTTTACGTTCATCAGACCATTGGGCATTGTCGTGCCGCGTTGAGTATGGGTCGTGTGGTTGCTTCTCACAACTGTTTGATCCTCCTTTGGTGACAATTCAATTCCGATCAATGCATCAGGTTAAATTTTTTAAATGTAATTTTACCAACCGAAATATTGACTGAAGAACATGTTCATCAGGCGTATAAATACTATATGTATAGACACGTCGTCATTTAACAAAAAAATGTTCCAGTTATGAAATCAACTATTTAATTGATGACAAAATCAGATTGATTACATTATAAATAATCAAGTTGAAATGAATGCATTATTATTTTTTCTCATTGGTTTTAATAATCACGAAATACAAGATTTGCAGCTACAAATAAAAGTTTTAAACGAAAGAATCAACAATGAACAAAAAACAAGAAAAGAAATGGTAAAAGAATATGAAAATCGTATTAGTATGTATCAAAAAATAAACGAATTTAAATTAAGAGATAATTTAATAGAAATGAAGACATTAATAAATAACTTTATGGGTGATTTAAATGATGAATTTTACTTTGTAAGATCCAAAATGAGTAAACATGATAACAACTGTAATGATGAAAAAATATGTTATTGTAACAATCAGTGCCAATTCGACAATGATGGCGAATGTGACGATACACTTGGACTAAACTATTGTGATTTTGGTTCGGATTGTAATGACTGTGGTGAAAGAGACGATCCGACAATGTATGGATTATTACCACAAAAAAATGATGTAGAAGATACAAAACTTGTATCTCATTTATATCATATAAAGTTTTTTTTACCGTTACTTTTGTTGTTTACAATTTCTTTATTTATGCAATTCATTTATAAAAAAAATGTAAAAAATCATGAAAATATTGTGAAACCATAATTATTCAAAACTTTTATGGTATTCATACATTGTAAGTGTTACGCGACGGTTGAATGTTTTCAAAAAATTACCTAAAAGTGTTTCTTGCCCAACATTATCACCATCAAAAACATTTAATACCCCTTGAGATACCTTGCATATAGAAATAGCATGCCCCGTGTTTTCATCCTTTTTGAATCCCGTCAAAATAGCCCCACGAAATCTTTCAAAACGTTTTTCATAATATTGCAAATTCTTCCATAAATAACTTATATGTAAACTATATTGATCACAACGGTTTACCAATACATCTTCTAATATCAAATCAAGCATATCCCTGGCCTTTTTATAGTGTTTATTCGTTGTACATTTCACTACATACATGATACCCAACTTTTCACGAATACATGCCATCAATTCTTCAGGATAACCATTACTAAATGGCTTGACAATTTTTATTTTTTCTTCATCTCTTGTCTTTATTGTTTTGGGAACATCATTCCTTGCTTTAACGCGCTTATTGTACATGTTTAATATATTATTTCCTATGGGACTTTTCGTAAATGTTTCGAGCATTTTAGATTCATTTTGTCGTTCTGTTATTCCAAACGCATCTGAAATTAATGTTTTTATTTCGGGAATATTTAATAGTATGTCAAGCGATGGAGTCAACCAACATAATCCATATTGTTGAGTTCGAGAGGGCGATGTAGAAACAACCTCAGATAAATCACGATAACCCTTTATCTTCAAATATCTCAAAAACAATTTTTGACATGTTGAAACATCTTCATCTCTATATTGACTTGACTCAAGCATTTTAGCAGAAGGTTCATTTCCTTGTACTTCTGTAACGACACATTTTCCAACATTGTCTAATGTAGACGAATAAAATATATGAGGACAATTTCTAATGTAAATTTTATTCACTCCGAGTGACCAGTGCATATCTGCATCTTCTATAAACTGTGATATATCTGATAATGCAAATTCATTAAATAAACAGTATGCTATACAAATTTTCAACTGATATTCTTTAAAAAATTTATTATTCATAAATTCTTCCATTTTAATTTATGACTAATTTATTTTTGTATTGTTTGGACCACAGCGTTTCCAATTTTCATTAAGTAATAAATTTTTAATAATCATATTTATTTGTGTGTAAGATTCAACATCTTTTATATTTATCTTAAAAAATGATTCAATTTGATGCTTTGTCTCCAATGAGAACTGAATATATTGTTTCCCATATGGCCTAATTCCAGAAAGTTTTCCACTAATATTGTTCCCATTCATTGTTTTATTAAGTTTTAAATAGATCACTTTACCCGTATTTCCCAAATTCAAAACATTCTTTATAAACTTGGGTAAAGTGTCCTTGTAAATTGAAGTCATTTTATTAAAAATAATAAAATAAAAAAAGTGCTCAATGAAGACCATTCCGTGTTTGTTGGCAAACATTCCTCATCGAGGTCTCGATATTGGTATTATTACATTTTTATCGGGTGGACTTGTTGATGTACTCACAAATAGTAATCCTATGAAGTTTATCGATGTAGTTAGAATATCATTGAATTTAATTGTAATTGGTCCATTATTTTATACATTTATTACCAGAAATATATGCAACAAGAAAAATAAAAGAATATATCGTTCAGAAGTATTTGGTCTTGTATTCATACATGCATTGCTCTACAGATTTTTTCATGAACAAATGCATAAAAGATTTTTTAGTATACATAAATATCATCATACATTCAAAGAAAATATAACAATAAGTACAGCAAATGCAGTATCTGTCCCAGAATTTATATTTGCATATATGTCACCATTTTTAATGGGAAGTTGTATTATAATACCCACATGTGAATCACTTGCTGTGTCTGCGGGAATAGTATCATTCTTCAATTTCTTAGTACATTGTGAAAAACTATACGAACATGAACGTTGGATACCTTACTTTGTCACACCTAAACTACATATTAATCATCACAAACGATTGAAACCATCCACGATGTCTGCCCCTACATTCCATATTTAATCCGTGTCTAAAAATCTAAATACCCAAACACGCACATGATTATCAACTATATTAAATGTTTTTAAATCAACTTCTTGTTCCAATGACAGATCGTATAAGCATTTTTCAATATTTTTCAAATAATCCTGTACATAAGGTTCGCCAGATTTCATAAATATAGAAGGTTTATAAGATGGATCAATGTCAATAATCCATACTTCCCCGTTTTTTTTAGAAACACATTTTAATAAATTCTTAGTCATTTTTATATGCGCACTTTCTGGCATTTCATGCATAACCATTGATACTATTGCAAGATCTACATCTTTTTTATAAACTGCACCATTTTCATTTTCAAATGTAACATTTTTTACATTTTTTCTGGCTTCCTCCAACATTTCATTTGAGGTATCTATTGCGGTTATATCATAAAAACCAACCTTTTGTAGTTGTTTTGTTAATGTTCCAACACCACAACCAACCTCTAAAATACTTGTACTATCGTCTTTAATTTCATAAATTCCATTAGCTAATTCTTTACGCATATTACGTCCTTTATATGCAACTTTATCTATAATTTTTGTTGCGAATATTGCATACTTTGCATGAATTCTCCCACTGAATCCTGTATTTCCAAAATTGTGTATACATGGATGAAAAGGAGATGTTTTATAGTTATCAAAACCCTTGGTTGGTGGTGTCCAGTTAAAGATTAGTAAGATACCTGTAATCATTTATGAATTGATATAAAAAAAAGTACATTAAAATTTTGACAAAAAATAAAAAATAAAGCATACAAAAAAAATAAAACATACAAAAAAATAAATACATGATAATTAAAACATGTATATTATATATTGGTTGTGTAACTGCTTTTAATATACATGGTTTTAATACATTTAGTAAAATTCGTAAAAATAATAAAAATGTAATCATGAATGGATTTGTCAAAGGATGGTCATCTGCACCAGAAGAATATATAGAACCTATTCGTTTGGAAAGATCTTCATTACCAAAATGGATTGATGGTGTATTAGTACGAAACGGACCAGCTCTGTTTGAAGTTGGATCCACACGAGTAAATCATCAATTCGATGGATTTGCAAAACTAAACAAGTTCAATTTTTCAAAAGGCAATGTTTACTATCAATCTAGATTTTTGCGTAGTAACATGTACAATCGTACAATGAACTTTGGAAAACTTATGCCACATTTTTCAATGCTACCTACTATACCACGATTTACATATCTAGATCAAATGTATTCATTACTTTTCAAAGGCCCCCTCGATAACAATAATATAAACATACATATGACAGGTGATACTATTTATGCCACTTCTGATAGTTCTGCAAGTAGTGTATTCGATATAAATACATTAGAAACTATTAGATTACTTGATCCTTTATTTACACGTCATATTTCGGCAGCACATCCTCAAAAACAAGTGGGTGGAAATGATACTATTAATTATTTATGCGATCCAACGAATTTGATACTTCGTATTTACCGTGACTCATCAGATGGTGTCAGGACTTTTATAGGTCATGTAAAACTTGATCACGTTCCTTTAATTCATTCCTTTGCAGTCACAAAAGATTATGTTATCATTTTTCACTATCCATTAGATATGAATACCGCAGCATTAGTAACAGGGGCATGTTCCGTTGTAGAAATAATGCGTTGGATGAAAGATAGAAATGTTGTTGCATATGTATTTGATTTACATTCATCATATTCAGCTGGTCCAAAATATAAATTCAATATACCACCATTCTTTAGTATGCATTGCATAAACGCGTTTCAAGAGAATTATGAAGAAAGAACAGTAATAACAGTTGATCTAATTGCGTATCCTGATGCAGAATTTATTGCAAGCAAAGATACATATGGAACATTAGATCTAATGAGAGATCCATCACAAATAATTGAATCGAATTCTCATAAAATGACACCTGAAATGCGTCGTATTCAAATGAATATTCCAAAACAGGAATATAAACGCTCAAAAATACCATCCAAAGGTACATTTGTGGAAAATAGTGTAATACATTCGGAAGATCTAATATGTACGATGAATTCCGTCTGTTCACATACTTTTGAAATGCCGTGTATTAATAAAAAACTACGAGGATCACCCTATCAGTTTGTTTATGGGATTACAACAAGTCATATGTTCAAAAAATGGGGAATCACTAAAACATGTATTGATTCTACATATAAATTATGGACCGCGCCTGCAAATCATTTCCCATCAGAACCAATATTTGTACCAAAACCAAAATCATCGGAAGAAGATGATGGAGTTGTACTAAGCATTGTTTTAGATGGTATAAAAAATGCTTCTTACATATTATGTCTTGATGCACATACCATGAATGAAATATCAACAACTTATTTACCCGTTATTATTCCATTTGATGTACATGGTAAATGGTTTGCCAATAATTAATATGAGTCAGTTGTAACATTCGTCTGTATTATTTATAATCTTGAATTCTTTGTTTTTACAAAACCATGAACTATTTACAACTTGAAACATATCACCGGTTCTCATATTAGGACACAAGTACTGTGTATTTGCAGCAACATTGTATACTTTTTGAACAACTTTGTGATTGTTTATTTTCAACCATTTTTCCATGCTTCCATTTTCATCCGTAGTAAATACATGCATATTTTTAACACAAATACAAAAATCATGAGGAGAAGACAATAAAACTGAACATTTATTTATTGGAAGATACAATGCCAAAACTAAATTAATAAATATACTTGTCATTTACAATATTGTCCATTTTTTTTTCATTAAAATTACCACCAACCATTGTAATTTCATCACAAATTATATGTGCAATCACTAAACGCTGCATCCATTCTGTCAAAAGTATATCACTAGGAACATCTACTATCGTTAAAATAAAGCCACAAATAAATGTAAAAATAATGGGATACACTAATGAATTTTGATGTCTATAATAATGTAATGGTGTATGTATCAAACAAAAATATACCGAAAATAAATCAAAGGATAAATCTTTCATATTTATAGCTGCAAGAATACACAAAATAATATGAAATATTATACTTTTATGGAAACCAATATCCCTGTGAAAATGTATTATAGATGCACATAAAAATACGGGAGTTATTGGTAGGTTTTCAGGAAAGTATAACAATAATATATATGGTAATAAACGGTACTTTGGTAATGAGAAGTCAGTTGTACCATGCATAGATGCTAATGCAACGGGGACCAAGTTTGATGAATGAATAACAAGTTGCATACTTTTGACATTCGTGTATAAATTAATACATCCTTGTATTCTTTGAATTGCATGTTCAAATGTTATAAAGACCAGAATCACTTTCTATTTTTGGATTTTGCTTTTTTATAATACTTTTACCATGTTGTTTAAAATCAAACGAACAATTGTGATCCTTGTAAAACAAATGCTCGGAACAAAATGCATTTGAACATTTGCAAAACATTATGTTTGTACGTAATTTCTTATTACACTTGAAACATCTTGTATGGTCTTTTTTTACATCCGAAATGACTTGACAAATCGTCTCCTTTTTTTCCGGTTCTTCTATAATATTCAGAACATGGGATTCATTTTTTCTTTCATAATATAACTTATCACGATAACATTTGGAACAATAATCTTCAAAGGTAGCGAAAAATCCACATCCAGCTTTGCATCGTTTAGGATTGTTTGCATCTTGTTCACTCTCCATTGATTTTACTTTTTATTACACCAAGGGAAAATTTGATACACTTAAAAACGTTTTCATAAAAAATATTTATATAATGTGGATCAGAATACATGTGACCAAGGATCAAACAATAACCAAGTACATTTCCAAACTCAACATATCCACTACGACGATGTACACGACGAATGTTCCAACCAACAATATTAAGTTTCAAGAGATGACATACGGCGCAAAGGGACAAAAGATGATTAATTTGTCATATGATGAAACATCTACAGCATGGTCACAAAGGGTTATTTTTCAAGTTTGTAAGAATGAAACCGAAGCACTCAGAGCACCATATGGTTTATCCAAGCCACGTGAAGGTCAAAGTGCACAGGACGCATCAAAGAGAAATCTTGAACTAGTTATCGAAAGCCAAGATGTCATCAAAAAATTAAAGGAAATCGATAATCATGTTATGAAATATGTTCACGAGAATTCCAAGAGTATTTTCAGAAAGGAATTAAGTATGAATGAAATCGAAGCAAAGTACAAGCCAATTCTAAAGACAAAGGAAGCAAAAGATGGTTATGAAGGGTATAACTATATTATTGTCAAGACCAAGTGTCCTCCCGAAACACCACCTGAGATTAAACTAATTCAACAAGACGATCAACCTTCTATGAAAAAGGGATCAATCGAAGATATTACTCCCGGAAGCAAAGTTGTTCCAATTATTCGACTTCTTTTTATATGGTTCATGTCTGACAGTTTTGGTGTCACACCTCAAGCTGACAAATACCTTGTTATTCCTGGTCGTAAAAGAAAGTTTCTAGACGATTTTATCCTGGAAAATACCTATGAAGAGCAATAAATCTTGTAATGTGTAATGTAATAAAAAGTTTTAGATTTTTTTAATTCGCGGGGGGATCAGATTTATATTTTAAATTAAATATGTTATAAATGACACCATTAAAAAAGGTTCAAACATGTCTAGGACTCAACGTATTTTTACTAACTATAATTTTAACGGTCATATTTTCTTTAGGAAGAGAAAATACTTATTTTAGAATGGGTTGGTCTGATGATTTTGTACTTGTTGGTGTAACGATAAATTCGTTTACAAATTATATGTCACTTTTACTTTTGATTGCAATTATGAATGCAGTGAAAGTAATTGTATCAGAACTTGGAGAACCTGTTTTGATATTTAATGTGTATAATCCTGATAAAAAGGTGGTGACAGATTTTACCAGAAATCAATTGTTAATTTATGCAAACTTGTTTTTTTTTATATCAAATACACGAAGAGTTTTTGATATTCTGATAACAGTTACCCAGATAGACATTGCACTATTTTCAATTATCTTGGAACAATTAGTTTCAATTTGTACGGTATGTATGCTTGTAAAAGAAAAAAAATTTGAGTCTAATGGAGTGTTGAATATAACGTCAACCACCATTGACCCGTACTTGTAAAATTTTACTTTGCCATTTTTTTAACACTCCATGTCATTTTTTGGAAACTTGAATTTTTTTTTATATATTGTGATAAAGACATAAAAAAGGTCATGATCAGAGACATGGATAATATGTGTGGCATGATCGCTGTAGTACTTCTCATTTTAATTTTCATAAACTTCCAGAAAGATTATCGTCTCGTTCATAGAACATCTGCATCCGCATGTGGTATGGCTTCTTCTGAAAGTGAAGTTTCCGGAAAAGCTAGCTTGTCAATCGAACCCGAAGCAACAGAAGCCGAAGGTGAAACTTCACCACTAGAGTTGGGTGTCCTAAACAAGGATGTTTGGGATGGAACCAAAAAAGAATTGTCAGAAGAAGAGTTGGCAACACAAAAAATTTTGGATCAATTCATTGGAACCATCGATAATGAAAAATTCGATGAACACATGTCATCTGGATGCAATGCAAATATCACCAAACCAACCTACAAAAAAATTATTGATGCAGGTGCGGCCAATAGAAATGTCCTAACCTCAAGACCGACCTTCTCTAAAAACATTGGAAGAACTGGTTTCCATGCAGAAGCCAGAAAATTCTATGCACCCGAGACAGACAAATGTGAAAAACCCAAAATAGATTTATACTTTAATGGAACCGAAGCACATTTTGAAGCACAAAAATGTAATTAATTATATTTATTCAAAAAAAAAATAGTATTTAAATAAAATGGATAAACAAGCACTTTTATACATTGTTACTCCAATCTCACTTTTATTTATCGTATACTTATTAGTTCTGACAGTTACGTGGCCATTTGTTAGACGTCATACATTTGTGCCATTATATTTACTAATACTGCTGATGATATTCCCTCCTGCTTTCTTTGTATTTATATTTTGGTTTTATATTATACATTTGGGGTTCATGTCAAGTAGGTATTATATATATGAAACAAATACCTTACCAACAGAAGTTAGAAGTGTACCATCTGTCCCATCACAAAGACAACGGCGCATATAAAACGATGCACATAAAACAATCATGAATTAATACACACTTTTTTTTTGTAAACAATTATTCGTCTCGTGTAATATTTTGTCAAAGATATTATTGACATTACATTTCCAAGAAGAATACCAGAAATACCAAAAATAAATAAACCATCCTCCACAGTTTTTCCATGATCACAATACATATTATTCGTGACATTCGTAATATTTCTAATACATACAGAGTACAATATACTTGTGTAATATATCGTAAATACAAGTTTATATGAAAAGAAAAATATCAGTGGATATATAAAAACACTCGCAAAAACCAACTTTAATAAATTATATTTATTAATTTTTATCTTATTTACAATGCTGATATTAATATAATTCTGTTTACATACAGAACATTTACAATCCACTTCTACTTTTTCAATCAACTCTTCTAAACATTTTTTATGTATTAATTTATCACGACAGTTGCAAATATTTTTAAATAATACATCGTCTTTCACATCACTACAAATATAACAAACATCTTCTTCCATTTTTTTTCTAATAATAAAATGTTTTGTTGTATATGTTTTGATGATATAAACAAATACCACAAAGTATGGGAGTGTGAAAAATGTCATGGTACATTACACCAAGAATGTTTTGAAAAATGGCGTAAAAATTGTCCATATTGTAGAAATGAAATCTGTAATGAAAACGGATGCTGTGAACTAATTTGCGGATGTATATTTTTTAGTTTAACTGTACGAATTCTTGATTACCTTTTAAAGAATTAAGTTTACACATTATGTAAAAAATACTCATAATCATACTTGATACCTTCAATTTCTACAGGCGACTTTCTGGCATTTCTCGTTATTGTATCGTCAAAATCTAAGAAAATTTGATTATATTTGGAAATATTTATTGAACTATCCACCTCCAAACCAGACATTGTTTCATCTACGTGATAATACTCAAGATTATTCAAGTAAGTATTAAAAGTATAAACACTACGTATTTTTTGCAAAACATGATTTATGAAGAAACGATCAAATTCATCGTCTACATATAATATAGGACCATGTGTTTTCTCAGCCACAATGGATATTGTGTTCAACTTTACATGAGGTATTTTCTCTTCAACTGTAAGAAAACCATCGCCAGATTTTACAGCTTGTTTATATTCTGAACGAAGAGAGAAAATTCTATTCTTTGGAAAATCAGAATGTATTCTTTTCAATACATTGTAAACTTTATCTACCGATTTATTGAATGTTACAATATACGTATTTCTAGAAAGAATGTTTGATAAATATGCCACCCTTTCTTTATCACCCACATACCTTTCAAACAATACGTCAATTATTTTCTGTTTTCGATTTCCTTCCATTTTCTTCTTTTGTTTACCAATATTTGTAACGAATGGGGTGAAAGATTGGAAATTTTCTCCCAAGTCATCACCACTTGATGATGCTCTATATAGTATACGATCTCTCATTTAAATATTAAAAAAAAAATACTATGCCCTCGTTACATTAATCTACAGGCATACATACTGATCCAAATAACGCATCCGCTTTCTGTACCATATTACCTTCTGGTTTTTGTGTTAATACGTTACAAACACCGTCACCATTATTTTGACCGTAAAACACCACACCAAATCCAACATCCTTATTCAAACATTTTGTTCTGAGATCATTTTCACCCATTTCTTCGTCAAATACAAATGTTTCATATTCATACTCACCCGTAAATGCGTGCTTATTTGTCTGACATACAAATTTGTCGTCCTTTTTATAAAAGGGATTGTCGCATATACTACCAGATTGATTTTTTTCGTATTCCTGTATAGTATGGATACACTTACCATCATCGTTAAATTCATCACATATTGAAAGATTCATATAGTCAGTTTCACAATCTTTATTCTGCCTCATTATTTCCTTGACATCGGGATGACTGTCCAACCAATTGTTTGCATCTTTTAGCTGAAATTCGTCTAAAATTGGTTTACATACAGGTTGAGTGCCCTTTTCTACAATTGCACATTGTCCATGAAATGTGTTATTATTCAAGCCACAAGGTGCACCAACTTGAGTACATGGTGAAGGTGCAACCACTTTATCATCTTTACGTACACTAAATGCCCAAGAAGAATCCTTTTTTATCATAATGTCAAAATCCTTTTTTGGTGTTATTCGTTTCAATTCATTAAAATCTGGATCAGATGTATATGGAAAAGCAGCCATACGAGTATCAATTTTGTCTTCGTGTATATTACATGTATCCACCAAATTTGTTACTAATTTTACTTGTTTGTGACAAGCATCGGAACCACTTTCTTTACATACTTTAACCGAATCTTCATATATTGATTGACATTTTTCTGGATCTTTATGAAAGATTGTGGCCATACCATTGTCAAAGTCTTGCATTTCTTGGTGCAAACACATGTGCATATCCTTGGTATCTTCAATATCAACGGCTTTATCTTTTGACATCTTGTAATATTTATCACTCGGAACAGATAACCCATCCTTTGTTATACACACAATACTTCCAGTTTTTTCATGTTCATAACATTTACTCATTTCTTCAGAACATGTAAACTGAAGCATAAATGGAATATTCTCAATATCATATGAAACATATTCCTTGCCACTTATAACTTTAATTTCATCACCCTCACGAATCAAAGAATGATCAGGACCACAAGAATTATTCTTATATAATCGTTTACTAGTACCACCAACAAAATTTGATGAAGGTGAATTCAAATCATTGTTTCTTATTTTCTTCAATGACTCCATCTTTAATATTATTAAACTAAAATTAGATATCACGTTTCAATAAAATATTATTTTATGAGATATATAAAATAATGTTTTCGCACATGACAACAATATTATTTAGTACAGAATGTAATACATTTTTTGATTGGCAAACACTGGCAATTTATAACTCATTTACACGAATAAAAAATAGAAATCTAAATCTTGTAAGAATGATGGCATGTGATGACTTTGAAAACTATGAAGATCCACTACAAGATATTGTTGAAACATTTGTTCATGAAAATCTGAGATATAGTCCTATCGTACATGAAAAAGGATATTCACCTTATAACAAACTTTATGGATTCTTAAAGTATTTGGAAATATTCAAAGATACTACCGATTATATTGTATTGACAGATGTGGATTCAATAATTAGAAGTAATATCATACCCCAAGATTTGGGTGTAAAACCAGGAGTAGTATATACAGCACCTTATGAACATCTAATTGGAGCCGATAACAACTTTTATAAAAGGTTTCTTGTTACAAGAAATAGTGTAGATAAAGTAGGAAAATTCCAAATATTTCATATTTCGGATGCAGAAAGAATTGCCCCATTGTGGTTTGAATACACCAAACTCATTAGAGAATTTATACATGAAAAAACAGAACTTTATATAAAAGAAACGGTTCTAAATAATCATCCAAATGAATATGAAATAAATCAAGCAAAATGGCATGCTGATATGTATGGCTATATATTTGCAGCATCCCATTTAAATATAAAACATATAATATCACAAAGTTTTTTAATAAATGCAGGTTATTCGCCTCATGTTCAAAAAAAACCATATATTTCTCATTATGGAATAGAATTCAACATAGGTGATACTGTTTTCGATAAAATACATTATAAAGATATGAAAATAAGTGACTGCAAATATTATTTAATTGATAATGGTGATGTAGATTCAAATACAACAAAACGTGATATGATTTCCATAGAAGTCATAAATAATATAAACCTGGGATTGTGTTATTATTATGAAAAAGTTTGCGAAATGGCTTGTTCTACACAAACAATTGAAAAAATTAACAACGAAATAAACTATATTGAAAAATCTTGGAAATGTAAAAATGAACACCCAGACTGTAATATTTGGAAAGAAAATGGAGAATGTTCCAAAAACCCACAATTTATGAATAATCTTTGCACATACTCGTGTGGAAAATGCGAAAAAGAAGAATATAAATTCGACTATAAATATACTTTATTTATTATTTTTACCCTAATCATAATATACATAATATTCTATAAAAGAAAAAACGAAGTAAAATACAAGGGATTTCAACACGTAGTTTAGCGATACGCATACTTCAATTCATCTCCGAATCTTTTCATTTGTTCTATGGCGGTTGTGGAATTTATCAATCTGGAAGCAATTGCCTCCTTCAATTCCTGCATACAATAAAAATCTGCCTCTACTGAAAGTTCTTGCAATGATACTGTATCTTCAGGCAATATAGGGGACCCACGTAACCAGTTTAATATATACCTAAAAAAAGCAGGATCACGATCAATAAATATAATATCCTCCAAATTAGTATGTGACACTAGTGGACGAAAATAAGTATCATTTTTTTCAAGTGTTTCTTTAGATGTTTGATATAAAACACCACCCACGTTTAGTGTCACAATTGTCATTTATTGTATTGTTTTTTTATTTGAAAAAAATCTGACGCATTTTTTTTTATTTTTATACTTTTCCCTTATAACTCGCAAGTGTATTCACACTCTGCGGTGGATGATCTTTTTCTTTTCTTTTTCTTGTTTTCTTTACTTCTTCAACTAATGGTTCAGTCACTTTACTTGTATCGCTTTTGCTTTGCATAAAAGCATCATACATTCCAACTTCCGGAATATTAGAAATATCCTCGTCCGTATTTCCAACAGGCATGTTACTTCCTTTGAAAAGTTCGTGCTTATCAGTGGCTCTTGTTGCATTTCTTTCTTCTACAACCATACAATATGAAACAAATGGAGGTTTACAAATACTGCAAATATTTTTCATAGTTCTAAACTTTTCGATATTAAAAGGACCACCGAATCGTTTAAGTGAAACACGCGGAGGAGCTTCTATTACCTTTTCCTTTATTCCATATACATCTCTGAGCATTCTCACAAAAACATTCAAATGTTGTCCACGATCATATGTTGAATTCTCTATTATATAAGCCTTTCCACAATTCGCCGAACAAAAGTTTCCATACACGTGATAAATCTTTTCAACCGGATCAAATAAACGAGGAACTTGTAAAGATTCTCCATCAAATGTTTCACAACAATGCCAACATGCAACATCTTTTCCAGTCATATTGTGATGATGATAAACACTCACATTGTCATATCTAGTTACACCGCCCATACATTGAATTTCTCGCAATAAAACATCGGTTGAAGGAATAAATAAACTTGTTCTACCAAATGCGGATTTACGAATAATAGAGGGATTTCGAGGTGTAACCTCGTCCATTCTTGTTCTATAATATAAAAATGTTTTAAATCTGATTTATTTAAAAAACAAAACTAGGCAAAGTTTATAAATGAGTTGTAATACGTGTCATATTTTTTTATTTTTTTAAACAAATGACAGAATGTGCAATATGCTTAGAATCTCTTGAAGATGGAAATAAATGTATGTTACCTGGCTGTAACCATGGATTTCACGTAAGTTGTATATTGAATAATATACAGTATGACAAAAGATGTCCGATCTGTAGAGAAAATATACCAAACGTAGAAGAAAAAAAACCGGAAGAAACAAATAACATAATTTCTTTAGAAACGTTTTACAATGATTACCAGAGAAAAAGAAGAAACTTTTTGAATAAGAGAAGAAGAATTATAAAAAATGATGAACAACTGTATAAATTAGATAAAAAACTAAAAGAAGAAACAAAACTATTTAAACAAACGGAAAAAGATATAGATAAACTTTGGAATGTTAAAACGAGAAAACTTTGGTCATCTGATGACGAAATGTTACAATTAAGATCTATTTCAGATAAACAGGCAAGAAAGTGTAGTCGAATCGAAAAAAAGATTATGGAACGTCTGCAAGAATTTATGGGACCAATTCCAAATTTCGATGATGGTTTCGATCATATTCTTCAATTTATAAATTAGTTTTTTCAACTATTTTTTTTATTCATATATAAGATATGAACAATGAAAATTAGATTTATAATATGTCCAGATATCCCATCCAAGGTTAAAAGCACACATTTCAAATCTAACAATAATTTAAAAAACAAGGGACACGACTGGAGATCAGCTGCATCCGAACATTATGCGTTTGAATATATTGGAATCAAAAAAATACTTTATTGCGAAGATGAACTAATATTAAAATATGCATGGCAGGGAATAAAGATACCAGAATGTATTGCAGTTGATCCTTTAAATCCGTCAAATAACATAAGTATAGAAGTTAAAAGAATATGTGGTAATAATTTACCACAAGATTATGTAGGACAGGATAGGCGAACATTAAGGGAAAGAGGGGATAAAATAACATGGCCATGGGGAAAAACGATACATGATTCTCTCTCAAAAGCACATCCATTAATCGTCAGTGAACTTAATGTACATACACATCACAGTATTTTTGTTGTACCCAAAAGTTTGTCCAAAAAAAAATTAAAACGATTGTGTAATCATGTTTACACAATTGTTTGTGAAAAGTATTACAATATTCCAATTTGCAATACCGTAGTACATGTAATTCAAGGGGATGATATCATGTTTGATAGATTGTAATTATTCATTTATAAAAACCACAAGCATTGCAGATGAATATGCAATAACACCAGCAACCACACCTAATAAACCTGTTTCTATAAACGAGTTTATTTTTTTGTCCGGTTCTCTAAACAATCCAAGAATCAATAATAAACAAAGAGAAATAAAAATACACATAGATATAGATTGAAACGGTATATATGACAAAAGCGGTACAGAACCACATGCTATAAAACTTGCCAAACATGTCAAACCAAGTAACCATGCAGGCTGTATATTATCAGTATCAATACCATAAACACGTGCAAACAAGGATGGATGATTTGATAACAAAATCGCAATTCTACGTGCTTGTGTCTTTTTTAAGCCTTCATTGTTTATTATATTTTGTTCTAATTCAGAAATTAATTTATTTTTCTCCGATGAATCAAGACCTTCCTCTAATTGTCGTTTATTAAAATTTAGGCGTACATTTGATGATCTTGAACTCAAGTATTCACTTATTCCCATTGAAAAACCGTCTGCAATCAAACTTGAGATTCCAATAACAAGTACTGTACTTTGATCAAATCCTGCAGCATGACAACTAACAACAATCGTAAAGGATGTAATTATTCCGTCAACACCCCCCAAAATACCTGGTCGCAAAAAGGACATTTTTATTATATTTTAAATTCTTCTTGGACGACTGCAAATCTTTCCAGAATTACATACCACACATCCTGGAACTTTTAACATTATTGAAGGATCGAAATAAAATCCCGTACACACACTGTACCACTCCTCGATTTCCCCCTCCTCCAAATCATTTCTCACCGTTGAGATTTTTTTTTCTTTCACGTCCAAGATGACATCATCGTCCGATGATAAAATCTCTTCAAGGATGTTGTCCATCGTGTTTGATCCACAACAGTACCTTGCTTTTTACACCCACTTGTGTTTTTACGCTTAGTAAGATTATGTATTAGAATTTGTTCTGTTGTCAGCCTCTGAACCCTGGTTGTTGATCTCCGTCCCAACTTGGGGTATAAAACAAAGGATCCCAACTTGGGGCGGTAGATAGATCACCAACGTCATACTGTAATCATTTTTTCAATCTGAAAGATTTACAAATAAATCTAAGATTTAGAAAATATGAAAGTCACAAAGTCTCAAAGTCACAAAGTCACAAAGTCACAAAGTCACAAAGTCACAAAGACACAACGTACACAAACGCGCAGTGTGCTGACGCCGCACGTAT
>MDTA01183877.1_pt1 | contig 30429 bp, 28 predicted proteins | sample 811151 | NCBI WGS metagenome assembly MDTA01 (sample SAMN05326648, study PRJNA326480) | marine metagenome | isolation source: seawater | place: Indian Ocean: South | collected 2010 | reverse complement strand
TCTTCCTTTTTACTAACAAACTGCCACTTATTGTCTTTTATTACTTTTAAGTATGGAGACTTTTGATTTGTGTACTTTATATTTTGATTTTCTGGATGATCTGGATCAAAATGAACTTTTGCTATTAATTTTGGTACAGCACTAACTATACCTAACATCATTTCTGCATATTCTTTCATCTTTAAATGCGATATTGATTCATCCCCATAATTATTTATTATAATTGTATTATTATTATTATTTATTGTATTATTATTATTTGTTATATTATTATTTGTTATTGTTTTACCATCTTTTACAACTTCTAATAATTGTTTTTGTAAATCATTATTTTTTTCTTGAGTTTGTTGGATTTGTTTATTTTGGTCTTGGATTTGTTTATTTTGATCAACCATTAATTCTTTAAATTCTTGATTTTGTTTCAATAATTCAATTACTATATTAGAATCCATAGATTGAATCATTTGATTAGTATTTTGGATTTTTGTATTAAAATCACATGTTTTTTTGTGACGATAATATCCACTTTCATACTTATATGTTTTTCCACAAACACATGTATGTATATCAGAAATGGCAGAACTTTTTTCACTACCATTTACTATCATTTTATGTTTTGCAGTTTCCATATGACGTTTATAATTACTTTTTTTACTGCATTTAAAATCACATTTTTCACAAGTAAAAAGCTTGGCACTTTTTGGCTCTTTATTTACTATCATTTTTGGGTATATAATGGTAGTACATTTAGTTCCCTAAATCATTTTTATCGTAAAATACTTAATTTTTTTTCAGTAACAATATTAAAAAATTATTTTGGGATTTATTGCATTATGCAGAGATATCACTTTTTTAATTATCCTTAAAAAATTTTATTTTCAGAAAATGAAAAAAGGACATTTTTAAAATGTCCTTTTTTTTCTCGTTGAACCATTTCTTTTTTGTACTTTTTTGCGTAATATTATTTAATATCAACAATATTTTTAATAATTTCATATTTACAATTATAATCCTTTTCTATTTGTAATTGCTTTTCTAATGTATTAAATGGTGATTTAATGCTCATATCCATAAATAAAGATTTATTTTTAATATTATTATGAGTTTTACCACCTGTATTGTGTATTATAAATCGTAGATTAGGACTTCTATTTATTTCGGTTTTACCATGATTCATAGAATGTTGCCATGCTTTACTAGAAAATTGTTTTCCTTCTGTAGTTTCTCTACTTTTACCACTATTAGTAGTTCCTATACATTGATATTCAAAATCGTATGGACATTCTTCGTCTGTTTTATGTTGATAGATTAATAAAGCAATCCAGTTTTGATCTTTTGTTACTTCTTTATATTTGTTAATTTTACTAGAACATAGTTGTAGTCTATTACCAGCACCACAATCACCTAATGTTTCAGGAACATATAAACTAATATTAAAATTAGATTCCTTTAAAAAATTAATAATGTTTTTTTTTACAATATTAGAATCAAATATACTTTTTTGGCTTAATGAAAAATTAGATAATACTAAGTTGCTTATACCTCCAATTCTTTTTCTTTTTACAGATTCAATAATTGTTTGATATACTTTAGATAATTCACGGTAATCACCACCGTCGATACTAAAAAATGAACTGGGAAAGTTTTGTACATTTTTATTTAATAGAGTAATAATATTTTTAGTCCAATATGTTTTACCAGAAGCACTAGGACCTAATCACATAATAAGCCTAGAATCAATAGAACTTGTTATATCATTTTTTCCTATTTTATGTATTTTAAAAAATTCTTTATCATTTTTCCAAACACCAGATAATTTATTTCCATTATCACCACCAGTATATATAAAAATTAGTTTTGATGAATCTTTGTCGATACCAATTAGTGTATTTGCTAGTATACGTAACATATATGCTGTAGAATTCAACTCTAAATTCATTGCAATTGTTGCGGTAGATAAACACTCTTTCTCACATAGTAACCACTCTTTTTTTTCAAAATCTTTTTTATATCCAGATGTTGGTAAAGTAGTTTCTATATTTTGTTTAAAATTATCAAAAAAACTTTTATAATCGTTATTAAATGATTTATTCAGTATGTTATTTTGTAATTCTTTATAAAATTTTTGCATATTTGTATTTTGAATATCAACAAATAAACATGTTTTTGATAAATAATTAGAAATGTTACTACTACCACCTATGTTAGTTTTTGTATATTTTTTCTTAGTTTTATTATTGTTATTATTTTTAAAAAAATGTTTTGGGGTCATAGTATATATTATTATTATAAAATATAATATTTTGTTATATCAGAAATGGAAAAATATATTACATTGCAGGATTTTTTAGATACATTTAAAAATAAGTCAATATCATTCAAAAATTTTTTAAAAAAAGCAAAAGTTAGATCAGGTAAGAAATTTATTAAATTACAAGATTATATATCATCTAAAAAAATAAATATTGATGATATTGAACTATTATACAACCATATTTTAAGAAAAAATGAGTATTTGACACGTTTTTATAATATGTCTCTACGTATAAATAAGTTGGATATTCATAATTCAGTTGAACCAATGGAAATAACAGAAATAGATAATAATAATAAACCTCTCTATAAAAATATAATTCGTAATATGCATATGGAAGGTATATTAGAAAATACAAAATCAGGTATAGATAATATCCCTACATATATGGACGTATTAAAGGATTTATATTTATATAATACAATCGATTATAAAATATTGACACCCAGTTCTCTATATTATATGAAAAATGGTAGATTAGGTAGTGTGTTTTCATCATACTATTTTAGAGCTTCTATTATGAATCCTTATTTGGTTTATTCATTAAATCATAATTTATTAAAAGGAACTAAGATATTTACACCAACATTGGGCTGGTCATCATATTGTTATGGTTTTTTAGAATGTCCATATGTAAAAGAATATGTTGGAACAGATGTAATACCGAGTGTTTGTAAAAAAACAGAAGAATTTTCAAAAAAAAATTATTCAGATAAAATAATAGATATTTATTGTAAGCCGTCTGAAGATTTATTGAAATCTACAAGATTTATTAATAAATATAAGAATAATTTTGATGTTGTATTTTTTAGTCCTCCATATTATCGTTTAGAATTATACCAAGGTAAAGAACAAAGCACCGAAAGGTATAAAACATATTCTGAATGGTTGAACGGATATTGGGAGAATACAATAAAACTATGTGATATAGTTTTAAAAAAGGAAGGAAAATTATGTTATATAGTATCAGGGTATGGTTCTACTAAAACGAATAACAGTATAAACTTAGTAGATGATATGAATAATATAACCAAAAAATATTTTACATATAAGAGAACATTACCAATGTATAATAAAAATGTTCATGTAACTAAACACAAAGAAACTAGAGAACAAATTATATTATTTGAAAAATAAAAAAGTATTTAACACTTTACAAATTAATTAATAACTTATCTTTTACTCAAAGCTAATAATGCTTCCACCGCAATGTTTTCCTTTTCTTTTAACATTTTTGAAATACGATGTGAGCGTCGCGGGTTATTTGTGTATTCTTCCGTTAATTCCTCGCGATTACGTTTTTGTTCTGCACGTTTTTGTTCTGCGAGTTCTTGTTTTGCGCGTTTTTGTTCTGCGCGTTTTTGTTTTTGTTCATCCTTTAATTTTTCTTCAATCAAATTATATTCCTCTTCGGTTTCCTTTCGTATTTTGTTACTTTCCTGTATTAGAATATTATATTTATATACGATTTCCTTATTTTTTTCTTCCCATTTATCAATATTAAATGGATAATAATTCTTTCTATCCAATTTATGAAGTCTTAATTCATTTTGGCGTAACCTCCATAAATCTCGTTCTTCAGAACCTTTAATTTCAACGACCTTCATTATTGTATTAATGTATGTATGAATATATTGTTTGTTAAATACTAATTTAACAAATAATAATGCAATTTTATATGCGATTATACTATATGCCTATAAGAAATAAAGATAATGAAATTATATTTTCAGATTTTCCTGAATTTAGACCGAATTTAACACCTAAAGAAATATTTGAAATGGGTAGTTTTGGAGGAACTTACTGGAGACCGATATATTCATCTATTACAGATAAAAAATATAAAAATGAACATAAAAAATATCCAAAATCTTGGTGGGATAATATACCTAATAATTTTCTAACTACAAAATGGGATGATTATGATATAAATATAAATAAATACAAAGTCAAAGTAGGTACAACTTTAGAATTCTGGGAAGAAAAAAACTGGATAACCAAATATCACCCTTACGGATGGGTACAATGGTATTGTGATTTTTATCAAGGTAAGAGAACAAGTGATGATAAACGACAAATTGATAGATGGTTAAGAACAGCAGGTCCAAATAGTAGATTTAGAAAATGGCTAATTCGTATGATTCGTGATAAAAAAACAAAATTTGATGATTTTTCAATAAGTCCTAAAATACGACAGACTTTACAACATTGGGGGTATATATTAACTAAAAAAGACATTAACTAATTATTCAATATTTTCTAATATTTCACTAGGATACTCCATATCCTTTAATACTCGTATAGCACCTTTTAATTTTGAAATACCTTTCTTTAATTTATATTTATAATCATAATTTCCATCTTTAAGGACAGTAACATCCATTTTATAATTTTGTATAGATTTCGATTGTTTGAAATATTTACAAATACTTAAATAATGTGTAGTTAGTAAGAAAGACACATTAGGATAAGTAGATAAATAATGTAAGAATGCTTTACCGGCTTGTGCTGCTTCGGTTGGATTTGTTCCAGAATATAATTCATCAAATATACATAAATGTCTGTAATTATTTATATCATCATGTTCATTGATACTATTAATAATTTCTTTACATCTTCTAGATTCAGCTTGGAACAGACTATCTCGTTCAGATGTATCTGGTATATTAAGATATGAATGAATGTGCGTGTATGGAATTATATTAGCTGATTTATAAAACCCACATCCAAATTGTTGTGAAAATATAATATTAATAGCAGAAGTTTTTAATATGGTAGTCTTACCAGCCTTATTTGGAGCAGAAATAATAATATTTTTATCAAAAGAACATGTATTAGTAACTGGGTTATCATTAATTAATGGTGGATAATATTGTTTATTTAATTTACAAGGTTTTTCTTTATCAAAGTTGGCAAAACATACTTTTTTATTAATAATATTATTATAAACTCCATGTAAGTTATCTATATAGCCATTAAATCCCATAGAGAATTGAATACTTTTTTCAAAATTATTATTATCATATACATGGTAAAAACATTTCATTAAATATCCAGTATGTGTAAAATTATGAACAGTGTTCTCGAATGGTTTAATATTAATCAACTCATTATGTAATAATTTTAAATTCTCAGAATGCAAATGTGCGTCCTCGTTGAAAGGTTTATATGTAGTACAATCATTAGATATAGCCATGAACGCGTTGATATTTTGTATTGAATATTCAGTATATTCACGTAAATCAATAAGTAATGTATTAATTTTTTTAATATTATTGTAATATCTAATGCAAGAATTAATATTTTGATATATTTGTAACATATACAAACCAGCGGTTATTAATAAATATATGATTTTATCCCAACTAAAGGTCTGTAGTGTAGAAAGAGTTTTACCTATAAAATGATGTTTTGCTAGATTTTTTAATATATCTAAATATGATGAAAATGTAATAGGTATTCTCTGTATTTTGAGTAGCACAAATGGAAACAATAAAAAAATAAACGGTATAATTAAACTAATTAATGGAGATAGTATATTCATAACTGATATAAATTGTAAAACTGATTCAGAGTGGTTAAAGTCCTTTATTATTTCCCAATCTATATAACTATATCGTTCTAAGAAAGTTTTATCCTGTTTTATAGTATCCCATATTTCAAAAATACGATTACAATTTAAATTATAATCAGAATTAGTGATATTTCTATATTTATCAATACGTGTAATAATATTTTTTGTATCTTGTAAAAAATGAATATTAGTTGTATAATATTGTTTCCAGTTAGGAATTAGTAGTTTAGAAAAGCTATTCTTACTTTGAAATAAATAATCATATATACACTTATTATTATTTTCACTAGATGGTATTAATTCTAAATCACTTGATACTATATCTGTAATAGGAAATAACATATCATTATTTAAGTATGAAATTGGTAATTTAAACATTTGTATTTGTTCTTTTTGAAACGGAGTGTAATACTCGATATTAGTATTTATATTATCTGTAGTGTCTGTATTAAGAGTGCCTTGTTTAGTTTTTAACATATTAGATATAGTCAAAATCATTATTATATTATACTTATGAATATATTATTAGAATATAACGTAATTTTCATAAATATATGGTTATAACTAATATAAAAAATTCTATTGTATATACAATAAACGGTCTAGATGAGAACATATAATTTAGAAAATTATTTAAATATTTTAAAGGAATATCCAAAAACAATTTTAAATTCAGAAGTACTAGATAATTATGACAATTTATTAGAAAAATTAAATATTAATAAATTAATTCTAAATACTGAAAGTGATACTAAAAAAAATAAAAAGTATAAATTTAACAAAAAATCGGAAGATTTATTATCTTCTGACAAAGTAGTTATATTTAAAGAAAGAGTTATAACTGAGAAGGAAGATATTGATAAAGTAAAAGATACTATAAAAGGTAGTTTAAACAAACTAACTACTAAAAATTATACCCAACAAAAAGAATTAATAGTAAATATTTTAAATGATAATTCTGATAAAGAGTCGATATTGGAATTTTTTTCTATAAACTTTTTTGATATAATAAGCAGAAATAGGTTTTATTCTGAACTATATTCAGAATTGTTTAATGAGTTACATATATTATATCCTGTGTTAGATAAACATAAGAAAATTTTTATGCGTTCTTGTTTAGAGAATATTTATAATATAAATTATGTTGATGAAAATGTAAATTATGAAGGATTTTGTAAAAACAATAAAAAAAATGATATGCGACGTTCAATGAATATGTTTTTAATGAATTTATTCAAAAAATCGTTAGTAGATTCGGATGAAGTCTTAGAGTTGGTATCTCGTATAAAAGAACAGATATCTGAGAATAGAGATATGGAAAATAAAGCATATTTAATTGAAGAATTAACCGAAAATTTATTCATATTTATTTCAGAATCTAATGATACAATGAAAAAACATGATGAATGGAATAATATATTAGATTTTGTAAAAGAATATTCAAAATACAAATCAAAGGATTTTTCTAGCATAACAAATCGTATAATTTTTAAATATATGGATATGGTAGATTTAATAAATAAGTAAAATATATAATATGATAATTAATATCTTATTATAATGTTGTATTTAGTAATGTGATTAATGAATAAAAGGAAATAAATGAAATATATGACTATACTATATAATATGGTAAAGTCTCAAATTTATCCTGATAAAATTAATTATAACGAAAGCAAACAGGTAGATGATGAAGATATAGGGTATGCATCAACAATATATGATATTGTTCAGCATAATATACCAATAGAAATAGCATTAGGAAAAGAAAAACATACATATGCTAATCATAATATAGTATATTTTTCAGTGTATTTGATACTAGATAATATACTAAAATCACGTATTGGTATTGTAGAAATAGAAAATAATAGATTAATAGATAGTATAGATGAAGATGGTGATTTTATAATAGAAAATGGAAATTTATTAATATTTGTTAATGAAGATTATTTACATAAATTAATAAATAATAAAGTAGGAAAAATAGAAACAGAAACAGAAAAAGAAGTAGAAACAGAAAAAGAAGTAGAAACAGAAAAGGAAGTAGAAACAGATATAATTGATGAAATTGAAAAAGAAACTATTTCAATAAAAGACGATGATGTAGTTATTGACAATATAGAAAATATAGATATTGATTATTCTAGCGATAGTGTATTAGATATAGATATTCCTAGTGAAAAGAAATCACACGTAGTCGAAGATACAGATAAAGTTTTAAAAGATGGGATATTTGAATTAAACGATCCAATGCCTAGTATTGAGACGTTAATAGAAGAAAATAAAGAAATGTCAGAGCAAATAAAAAAAGATTATAACCCATCATCTAAACATATTTGGATAGAAAAATTTATGAAAAACACATACTACGATATAGTTGATAATGAAGGAAGTGGAGATTGTTTTTTTTGTGTTATAAGAGACGCGTATTCACAAATTGGGAAGAAAACAACAGTAGAAAAATTACGTGCTATGTTATCAAATGAGGTTACAGATGATATATTCCAAGAATATCGTATGTTATATAATGGTTTTAATAGTCAATATCAAGAATTAGAAAATGATATGAAAGAAATGCGTAAAGTAAGTCAATCATTAAAATCTAGAAGTAAAGCTAGTATAAGTAGAGAACAAAATACAGAATTATTAAATGAAGCAAACCGTGTAGTTGATAAGTATAAACAATTATCACTAGAAAAAAAGGAAGTTAAACAATTAATGTCAGAATTTGACTATATGAAAGACTTGACTACATTAGATTCATTCAAAGATTTTATAAAAACCCGTTTTTATTGGGCAGATACATGGGCTGTATCTACTCTAGAAAAACTATTAAATATAAAAATTATTATTATGTCAGAATTAGCATATAAATCAGGAGATTTAGATTCTGTATTAAATTGTGGTCAATTAAATGATAATGAGTTAGAATCTCAAGGAGGATATAACCCTGAAAATTATATAATTACATCATATGATGGAAGACACTACACATTAATTACATATAAAGATAAAAAAATATTTAAGTTTAATGAAGTTCCTTATGATATTAAAGCATTAATTATCAACAAGTGTATGGAAAAAAATGCGGGTCCTTATTATTTAATACAAGATATGAGAACATTTAAAACAAAATTGGGATTAGATATAGATGAAGGAAAACTTAGAGATGATGATGAATATATGAATATGGATTTATATGACAATGATATTGTTTTTATGTTTCATAGTAATTCAAATAATTTACCAAAACCGGGTAAAGGTTCAGGTGAAAAAATAAAGGATGTAAATATTTTAGAGTATCATAAATTAAGTAAAATTCAAAACTGGAGAAAAAAATTAGATGATTCGTGGATAGCACCATTTGAGTTAGATAATCATAGGTGGAATTCTGTAGAACATTATGTATTAGGTTCTCAGTTTAAAAAGGGATTTCCTGATTTTTATTTAAAATTTTCATTAGACAGTGATTCCGAAATATCAAAAGACTTAGTATTAGCACGTATAGCTGGTAGTAAAAGTGGAAAAATAAAAAACAATGTTTTACGCGATAGTAAAATATTAATAGACCCTGATTTTTATGAAATAGGTGTAAACCCAAGACATCGTGAGGAAAGGTTTTCTGCGTTGAAACAAAAATTTAAAACAAACTTAGATTTAAAACAAGTATTATTAGAGACAAAAAGGGCTAAGTTAAATCATTTTATACGTGGAAGAGAGCCAGAAATTGATATATCATTAATGAAACTACGACAAGAATTAACAAATCAGGTATAGAAAATTGCATAATAATTTATTTAAAAGTTATAAGTAAATTATTACATATTTACGTATAATTAATTTAATAATGACAACTACTATTCAAAATCAATATAATGACTATGAAAGCACCCGTCAAGCTTTGAAGTTACCACCAAATACAAATATCGTGTTCTTTACGAATGAATCAGATAATGTAATTGATGGTAGTATTGAAGGATTGCCACCAAGTTTGCAAATAACATGTCTTCCAATTGAATATAATACAGAAGATAAGTTAAAGAATTTATTTGAGTCAGTTTTATATATAGGTAAGGTTACAGATATTCGAATTATTGAAAAACAGATATACAATCAACGATTAGAAACATATATTATTACAAAAACAGCCTTTATTGATTTTAGTGTTTGGAATAAAACAAATAATACATTAAATTTATATAGTTTATTGGAATCAGAACGCATCCAGCATAAGTGTAATATTACAACAATTGTTCCTGGCGAGCTTCATTGGGAAAATGGAGAACGTATGACACATATGACTCTACGAGAAGCTCAAATTGATTCGGGTAAGGGTAAGTATATTTCAGAATTAACAAATCTACAAAATGAATCTTTAACATTACATGAGGATGAATGGAATAGTTTATATATTCCAATATTACCTACTTTCTTGTATATTCAACAAGGAAATAATGAATATACTAGACGTTCGTTTCAACCACGTTATTTAAAATCATTTATTGAACAAGATTTAAAACTAGGAAAGGTTCGCAGAGTAGATTTTATTGATCGTGAATTGCCAGACAAACAACAAGTAAAATCAGTATTTATTCATTTTGAAAATTGGTATAATAATCCTAATGCCACATTTTTAAGAGATAAGTTGAATACTCAAGGTAGTTTTAAACAAAAAGGATATTATGATGGAATAAATCATTATAAATTTATGTGCAAGAATGATAATGGTGATATTGTCCCTGGTCATTTTATATTTAAAATTAATCATAAGCCTATTCCTGATGTAGTTGAAACTGAATTAAATATGTCTCAATTAGTAGCCGCAAACAAGGTTCTAGAAGAGAAGATGATTGAAAAGGATGAATTACTAGCTGAAAAAGATGAAATTATTGCTAAGCTTAAGGAACAATTGAATAATCAATAATAAAAATAATAAAAATAGTGAAATAATAAAAAATAATAATTCATAAAAATATAAGGCATTGTGCTTTATATTTTTTATTGTATAGCTGTGATAGATTATATAAAGTTATTAAAACATATTTTTGTTGTTTTTCATAGTTTTATGTAAAAATCTTTTATGTTTGTAGGTTTTTCTACCTTTTTTGCCACCTTTTAAATCTTCTGAAGATATATTATTTATAGTGGTATCTTCTAAATCAATATTATCATTAGTAGAAAAAGGGATTAGGTTTCCATCTTCATCGTAAGTAGGAATAGGAGTTTTTAATTTTTCACGTTTTATAGGAATAACATTATCAGGTTCTTCTTGTGGTTGTTCTATAGGAACCCATCTTTTTCCATATATATAACCAGGAACTTGACGACTAGCATGCTTAGGAGGACCACCTATACCTTTACGTGCAAGCCACTTTGTAAATTTTCTAGGTAATATTCTAGGTAACCCTCCAGTATAATTATCGATACTTTTACTACTCATATGTTTTTTTGAACGAGTTTTTCTTTTTATACGAATTTTACTTTTCTTGCTTTTATAATTACTAGCCATATAAAATATAATTAGAAAATATAAAAAATATAGTAATTTGTATATAAGTATATAAATTTCTAAATGAACATTATAATTTATGCGTTTTTAATTTTAATAATGTATTTTTTTGCGGGTATTGGTAAAATAATGAATTTTTCAGAAACAGTAAAAGGATTTGAACATATGTTTTTTATAAAAAACCTTCCAACCATTTTTTATAACTTGGCTATATCTGGGGTTATTTTATTAGAATTTTTTGGACCAATTATCATAATGTTCTCTTTATTCACAAATACATACTATGACTATGCTTATTATTCCAGTATATGTTTGGCATTATTTACTATTTTAGCAACATTAATTTATCATTTTCCTCCTAATGGAAATCATTATTATTCTTTTATGAAAAATTTAACAGCAACTGGTTCATTAATGTTACTTTCAACACAGTTTAATTAAATATCCTATAATAATATATAACATGGATTATAAATTATTAATTATTTTAACATTTATAGTAACAGCTTTATGGGACGTTATATTGCGGTTTATGTCGCTTAATTATGATAAATTACCAAAGTATTTTCAAATAGATTTTGTTGAATATTTGATACCTTATTTTAAACATCATACTTTGTTAGCAGCAGCTCTTATAGCTGGATTTGTAGGTGCTACTACCCAACCAATTATTTTATCATTAATGTCTTTTCCAAAAAATATTTTTGATATAGTTTATTTATCGAAATTTATGATAATAACCTTTATAATTAGTGCATTATATGGTTTTGTAATGAAAGGCAGCAAATTATTTCCTCATTTAGAAAAACATTATTATGATAAATTGGGGGTAGCAAGAAGTATGTACACAGATGGAGTATCTGGTTTAATAGTTCAATTTACATTACTAGTGCTATATAATTTATTTAATTTATATGATAACTAAAATAATAATTTATAATATTATTATTTTATAATTCATGAATACTATGTCTTAGAGTTGTAAAAAATAAATTCTTTTTATTTAACAATTCACTTTTATCTTGGATGTAAAATAAATTTTTAATAAATAATACATCTTTTTTATATAATGGTTGTATAATATCGTCAAAAAATCGTTTCATTTTATTGCGTGCATTGTCGTTTTTATTATAGTTATTAAAATTAATTGAAAAATTATTGTTACTTGAACACCAAGATAAAAAATAATCAATATTAGATAAAATTAAGGTTTTAAGAATGTAATAAGAAAATATAGGTGTTTCTTCGTTGTATAAATTTATACATTTTTTGGTTAACATACCTGTGTATGTTAATTTATAATGTGATAATATTTTTGATGACTGAAACAAAGAAAATAAATATTGTTCTGATATCATTTTGTTAATATTTTTTAACATTTTTGGTGTTTTTAATATGATAGTATCCCAAGTTGTATATTGTTTAGTATAAAAAATTTCTACAAAAATTATATTAATAATCTCAGCCCATACTTCAGTGTATGTTTCAAATAATTTTGCTTCTTTTATACATGGAAAAATATTAGAAATATTTGTGTTCATTGTAATATTATTATGGTTTGAAAAATCCAATCCAAAGCTATGGAAAGTTTCATGTATAAATGTTTTAAACCATTCTTCATATCTAAAAATATTTATAACAGTATTAGAAGTACAAGAAGTAGTAAAAGCAGTATTAACATTTTTTCTACCGAGAGGAGAACTATTATCAATACTTTTCAACAAAGGCGTAAAATATAAATATATATCTAAAGATTGAGAACAATTACTATCATAATAATATGAAATAACATACAACCAAGTATATATTAATTTAACTATTTTACGTATCTCTCTAGTTATATTTTGTGTCTTTTTATCAATTATTATGTAGATACAAAAATCACGTTCTTTTATATTAAAATTTATTTTTGAACCAATTTTATCCATTTTATCAATATATTTTTTGATTGAAACAGGATAATAATTAAATTCAGGAGGTATAACGTTATTAGTTAATGTTAAATTTAGTTTTTCATAATTAATTTTAGAAAGTTTATGTTTTTTAATACCATCTACAATCTGTCTAATTAATTTTTCAATAATAACAGTAGAATAATTAGAAATATTAATATTAGATTGTAATTCTGGAAAATTAGTATTAATATATGGTATAATATTATTATTATATAATTTCATTTACTATATGTTAAGATAATTTATTAATCATATCTACTTTTATATTCAACAAATTTTTCAGATTTATTGAATTCATAAGGAATTCCAATACCATGTTCTCTAGGTATCTCATAATTAGTTGATTTACATAGTGTGTTATCAATGTTTGATTCTACATTTATTACAGATGTAGATATCAAATTATTTGTATTTTCCTTGACGCTGCTATCATTAATATATAATTTATTAGCTAATTGTTTATTTTCTATAATTATGTTAGAATTATTAACTAAATCATTAATGTCTGTATGTTTATAATTATCAAGTAGTTTCTCAGAGCTCTCATCTATTTCGTTAAAATCGTCATTATTCACAATAGGCGAGTGATTTATATCTGATGGTATAATTTCAATATTTGATGTTTTCATAGGAATACGTTTAAAACTATTGCTGCAAAAATCAAAGAAATTAAAATTCATTATATTATATTTTTGTATAATAAAATTGAAATGGATATTATATTAAATTATAATAATAATAAACAAACAAATGGGAATAAAAAATCTAAATAAATATTTTTATGATAATTGTAGTAAAGAATCTATTTCAAAAATACATTTTGAAAAATTACGTGGTAAAACAATCGTAATTGATACAAGTATATATTTGTATCAATTTTTAAATGAAAATGCGTTAATAGAAAATATGTATTTATTTATTTCAATAATGGCTTTATATGATATAATCCCAATATTTGTATTTGATGGGAAACCACCACCAGAAAAACGAGAATTAATAAAAAAACGATACGAAGAAAGAAAATTAGCAGAATCTAAATATAAAGAATTAAGTAATTCTTTACAAAATATGTCAGATCTAGAAAAATCAAAAATATATAATGAAATGGAATTATTAAAACGACAATTTACACGTGTATATGAAGAAGATATTATTAAAGTAAAAGAATTATTAGATGCTTATAAAATATTATATATAAATTCACCAAACGAAGCAGATGATCTTTGTGTATATTTGGTAAAATCAGGTATAGCATGGGGATGTTTAAGTGATGATATGGATATGTTTGTATATGGATGTCCTTATGTATTAAGAAATTTAAGTTTAATGAATCATACTGTAATGTTATATAATACAAATAGTATATTAAAAGAATTAAACATTTCACAAAAACATTTTTGTGAAATTACAACATTATCTGGAACAGATTATAATATAGATATGAAAACATCATTAAATGAAACATTAAATCATTATAATAGTTACAATAAGTATATTAACAAATGTAAAATAAATAATACAAATTATAATCAATTCTATATTTGGTTATTAAAGAATACAAAATATATAACTGATTATAGGTCGTTAATTAATATATTAAATATATTTATGGGAAAAAATTATGATAATTATAAAAATATAGAAGTTATTATAAATAAAATAGAGCCTGATATTAAAAAAATACGTTTAATTATGGAAAAGGAAGGGTTTATATTTTCGTAGAGTTATACAACAGATGACATATAAGAACCTTTATAGTCTTCAATACCTGTATGCGTTAAATTAATACTAACATCTATTAATACTTCGCCTCCCATTTTTCTCCATCTATCACAAAATACCCAATCTTCTGAATGATAACTATTGTTTTCTATACGACAATCGAATAAAGCATATGCATATTTATTTTCTTTTTCTGTTTTTAAAAAATTTACATCATCAGTATATTTTGTAGAAGAATATTTTACAAACATGAGTTCTATAGTTTTTCTTTTGATTAACATAAATCCTGTAGCAACGTGTTTAACCTTTGCGGTATTATGATTTATAGATAATTTTTCATTTAAATAATTTAAATTATAATTAACAAGATTATATCTAATATAATTTTCATTATTAGTATTATGTAATACACTATTGTTTTTATGATTTATAGATTTTTCTACAAAATCTAGATTATTTGTTTTCGAATCGGGTTTAACTAATTTATTCCAGTTATATTTTTTAATAGGATATACACCACCGATTAATTGTGCATCGTGACAAATTAACTTAATAATATCTTCAACTTCCCATTGTATATCATTATCAATAAACAAAAAATGTGTATTATCTTCATTACTCATAGCTTTCGCAATTAAATTATTACGTGCTCTAGTAACAAGACTATCATTTCTACAAAATTCAACATAAATAGGTATATTAAGTTTTTTAAAAACAAACATAGTATTAAGTAAAGAAGTGATATAACCTACATGGCATATATCACCAAAACACGGGGTTAATATTATCAATTGTAATTTGTTATTATTAACATATGTTTTGATCTTCTCTTCAAAATCAGGTGACAGTTTATAATCAGACATATAAATATTATAATCAGATAATATTTATACCATTACATAGTTAATTATATTACATATTAATTTTTAGTTATAATTTTTCTCTTTTAAATATTTTTATGGTTTAATTTTTCTCTTTTAAATATTTTTATGGTTTAAATTTTCTCTTTTAAATATTTTTATGGTTTAAATTTTCTCTTTTAAATATTTTTCTGGTTTAATTTTTTGTAATTAATTTTTATTTTTATGCGGAAGATAGTGTGCCGTCAGCCTTGTAGAAGTGGTGCTTCATGAAACGCTGAAGATTAAAGTAAGTAAGCTCGTCCTCCTTAGATAGCTTGAGAAGCTTTGAAAGCTTTGTATCAGCATGGATAATACGACCATTGTTCTTATCCTGTAGCTTATGTTGCTGGATGTATGCGTTGATCTCCTTGCTTACCTCAGTGCGTGCCATCTCAGTTCCTACACTCTTTCCAAGGAAATGGGCAAGCTCGTCACTAATACGGGTAGGCTTGATGAAACCAGAAGGCTTACGGTTACCAGTGTTTCTGCGCTTCTTGGCAGATGCCTTCATGGCAGTCTTCAACTCACGGGTTACACTCTTCTCGAGAGTCTTAAAATCATTCTTAACAGCAGAGAAGAGACCTACCATTTGCTGAAGCTTGGCACTGAACTCAGAAAGCTTTAGTGCCATGCTAGCAGAGGGGTCAGCCTGAGGCTCAGTTGCCTCTACAACAGGCTCGGGGGCAGGGGCAGGAGCAGGTGCTGCCTCAACAGTAGTCTTAGATGCCTTCTTAGAACGAGGCTTGGATTCAGTGGGCTTATCAGATGTCTTAGATGTTCTAACCATTATGATTATATACTATAATACCGTGTCTTTTTAAGTGGTTTTTAATAATAACTATTATTTTACACACGATAAATCCTAATAGTTATATATTAATTTTATAAATTATGTAAAATATGTAAAATATGTAAAAATATATAAATTACATACTTACAGACTCATATAACCAAGGTAATGCATTCTTAGCATCATCAGATACCAATGTTAATGCGGATAAACAATGTAATGTTCCTATTTTTCGGAAATCATTGTTAATTCCACTATATATCATATTTTCAAATACAATTAAACAAGCTTCTTGTATTTGTGGTCTAGACAAATCACTATGTAATACTGGTCTTGAAAATATACCATCAAATGGTCCATAAAATGGACATATATTATTTTGAGTTTCTCTAGTAAGCTCACTTCTATAATACCATATTTCGTATAACTTTCTATATAATTTTATATAACTTGAAATTTCCAGATTAGAAAACCATTGTTTATCTGTATAGTTTCCAAGTACATCAATCTCCATAAATAGTTCATTGATTCTATATTCAATTGTATTATCTCTTATATTTACAATACGTAAGTACCTAGTTAAATCTTCTTCAGAATGTATAAGTCTAGGTATAGGAGAATAGCGGTTGGATGAACGATTACGTATTCGGTATCTAGGTTGAGTATTAGAAATTAAACGGTATCTAATATTTATTTTAGAAAAGTTATTACATATTATAAACGATAAATTATACAAATTTACAATCTGGTTTATAATATCATTTGAAAATTCTTCTCTAGTATAAGGATTCGTATTAGATTTTCTTTTAAACAATTCTATTAATGATGTGATATTAAATCCATATACAATATTTTTTGAATCTGTAAAACTATAAAAGTAATCGTTATCAATTTCATCTATATTTTCCATACTACAAAAATCCGTTTCATTTACACACAATTTTCGGTTATTTAAAGCAGGACCTCTTAATTTAATCATATTTCTTACCAATACTCCTCTGTATATTTTTTGAATTAAAATAACGTTACTTATTTTGTTAAAAAATGTTTCAATACGGTCGATTAATTCCTGTTTTCTACCACCTATACGTAATTTATATTGTCTTGCTGTAGCTTTTAAATGAGGTACTTTATATTTAGATAATATTAGTTGTTTATTAATATAATTATTATAACTTATATTTGGTAGCTTGTATGGTTTTAGAGTATTTTGTAATTTCATATCTATTTTATTAATATTATACATAATAATGATACAAATATTTCAATAATATATAACATATTTATTATATTATATTGTTTTAATTAAATAATAATAATAATACGAGAACGTAATATTACGATAAGTAATTTAAAATATGAAAAATAATATAGAAAATTGAATTAAAGATAGAGGTATAATTATATGTAACTAGTCAATTGATTATGTCTAAGTCACCTATTGTTGTTAAGTACACCGATTTCCAGCCGGATGCTATCCGATATATGCAACCCAAGATTAGTGATAGGGGTGCTAAATCTGTAAATGTTATTAGTAACCAGAGTGGAAGGGCTCTCTATATTTCAACACCATTGTTGATGACATGGGGAATTTCCGATTATGTAGATGATAAGGGAGAATCAGATAATAAATTTAATATGTCATTGGTATTTCCTAACGCAGATTATGAAACGGAACAATCTACTGAATTCATAAGTAAGCTAAAATGCTTTGAAGAACAAATACTAAGTGACGCTGTAAAGAATAGTGAGGTTTGGTGGGGAAAAAAGAAGTCTAGAGAAGTGATTGAAGATAATTTCTTCCCTTTCTTGAAGTATCCTAAGGATAAGCTAACCGGTGAAGTTGATATGACAAGAGCACCTAGTATGCGTGCTAAGGTTCCTAATTACGATGGACGTTGGAATATTGAAATTTATGATACATCAAATCAAAAGATTTTCCCATGTGACAATGAGAATCTTACACCAATGGATTTTGTCCCTAAGAAGAGTAACGTAGCCTGTGTTATTCAGTGTGGTGGTCTATGGTTTGGTGGAAAAGGTTGGGGAATGACATGGAGATTGAATCAATGTGTAGTAAAACCACATATTCAGGAAACTGTATTTGGTAAGTGTCATATTGAACTATCAAATGATGATAAGGAATTGATTGAAAAGCAACCTATCGCAGAAAATGTTAATGATAGTGAAGATGAAGAAGGTAAAGCTATCCCAGCTGTGCCAGTAAAAGAAACTACTAATACACAAGTCGAGGATACTGATGATGAATCAGAAGAAGAACCTGAGCCAGAGCCTGAACCTGAACCAACACCAAAGAAGAAGGTTGTTAGAAAGAAGGCTGAATCAACTGCTGACAGTAGTGAGCCAGAGCCAGCACCAAAGAAGAAGGTTGTTAGAAAGAAAGCAGCTTAATTATAAAACGAAATCTTGAATAAGAATTATAAAACGAAATCTTGAATAAACATTATAAAACGAAATCTTGAATAAAAATTATAAAACGAAATCTTGAATAAAAATTATAAAACGAAATCTTGAATAAAAATTATAAAGGGGGTGTAAATAAAAAATGAATTACATTCATTTTTTATTCTAATGTTAAATTAATATGTAAATATACATTACCAATTAATGAAGTATCATATATATTTTTTACGTTTATACGTGAAATTCCTGTTCCAATATCAATAATTACTTGTGAATGTAATAAACTTAATTTATGTGTATAAAATTCGTATTCACGTTTTCCAATATTAATTTTAAAAGTCTCTTTATTCCATATGTCTTTTATATTTAAATCTTCATTTACGTGTATATCGTTAGAATCATCAATTGTTATATTTTCTGGTAATATAGGATTACATTTTATATAAATATTATTACCATTGTTATCATATATAAGTTCATGATGCCATAAAGTTATTATATAAGTAAAATTATTAACAGTTAATTTATATAGGTTGTTATCTAAAATGTCATCAATACTAGGATTTAAAATAATAACTTCGTCATTGTTACGTTTTTGTATAATAATATTATCAATTATTTTAATAAAATCATGATTAATATGTAAAATATCTTTGTGTTTTAAAATGATTTCATGTATTTTTGTTAAAATTTCAATATCTAACGATTCTAATAAATTAATAGATTTTTCTTGACATGATGTAGTAATTCGTTTAATTATTGTATATAATATATAATTTTCATTAGAAGGGATAATTTTATTTAAAAAAGAAAACAAAATAGTAGTATAAGATGTATTTATATCCGTATTTTCAAAAACGGTATTATGGGGTTTATTATTTTTTAATAGGAATACATATGCATCGTTAATATTTTGGAATTGTTCAGTAGCATTTTTAGATTTATTTTTATCTGGATGATATTTTAATGCAAATATCCTGTATTGTTGTTTAATAATATCATCATTAATATTATTGCAATCTATTTCTAATAATTCACAGGCTTTTTGGTAATTCATTATATTTATTAATTTTATTTATAATATAAAACATTATATTCTCTAAGTGGTATATTGGTCTATAATTATTATTATAATATTTTAAAAAAATATAGCATTTAATTAAAATATTAGATATATCTTCATTATTTAATTTATTATCACTAGAAAAATAATATATTATATACCATAAACAGTCATTAATATCAATATCGTATGTTAATATTTCATATAATGTATCACGAAATTCAGTAAATTTTATTTTTTCAATATTTTCTATATTATAAATAATATTATCACAAATTTTATTAAATAGATCTTCCGGGAAATTGTCTATATTATCAATATATGTAAATGAACGAATTTCTTTCATGTTAAGAAGACCATTAGTATCTATATTATTTAATATATTAGATTTTTCATTATTAGTAATTTTTAAGTTATGTATTTTTTCTTGTCTTTTTTGTTCATTAATATTGTATAATTTTTGATAACTAGATTTATCAGGCCTTTTTATTCCTATTTTGTAACAATTATTTAAAATTTTATAAGGTAGAAAACTAACATGTTCTGATATAATAATATATTTAATAATAATATTACTATGAACGTTGTTATATTGTTGTATATAGCTATAAAATATTTCTAATAATTCTGAATTTATTAGATGAAAATTTTTACATACTATAATGCCTGTTTTATCTGGTTTAATCGATACTATATCTACTATTTGAAAAAATATTTCATGCCATAACGTTTTTGAGTTGCAGCCTAATAATGACATATCTATTTCATAATGAATATCACTAATATGATAATTATATTGTTGTTGTTTATCAGTATTAATAGTAATTTTTTTATCATATTTTAATTGTGATGGACTATATTTTTTTAATATTTTTAATACTTGTGTATATTTACCTATTCCTGATGGACCATATATTAATAAATTAGGTAATTCATTAATCTTATTTGGAAGATTATTAATTATATTATTTAATTCTGGATGAATATTAAACAATTCATTTGAATTTATATAATCTTCATACGAAGATTCGTAATATTTCATATTTACTATCTATTGATATTATTAATAATTGTTTTTATACGAATTATTAATAATATATTATCTTCCAATCAATGTTCTAGTTTTTAATTTGGAAAATTTATTTGAGTTGTATACTTGATACGAAGATAATGATATAATAATTATATTTAATACTGTTATAATTGTTAATGGAATATTTGAAAATATATTAGAAATAGGAAGTTTTATATCAATTGAATAATTATAATATATAAATAAACTTAATCCTAATAATGATAATATAATGACAGTTTTTTCTTTAATAGAATCAAAAATAAGTTGATATTGAGATGATAGTATAATAGGAGTTCCTTTTGTATCATTTGATTTTTCTTGTATGTCAATTAATGTAATTGTAGTTAAAATTAACGATATAGATAGAAGAATCATGCTTATTAATGAAGTATATAAATTTAATAAATTACTATATGCGAATAATGACAGGTTATTTAATAATTCTGATATTTCTTTTCCAATAAATAATGTAAATCCTAATTGAATAACAGTTAATGCAACAATACCTATTATCTCAGAATTTTTGTTATATATGAATATAAAACAAGTAATATAAAGTATAACAAATAAGATATAATTTAATATTGATTTATATGATTCCATTTATATAAAATACTTATATATTATGATATCTCAATATCATATGTATCATGTAACCAGTTTAATAATATATTAGCATCGCAAGTTAAAGGACCTTCTTTAAATTTTTTAATATTTAAAAATTTGGGTTTTTTCATCTGTGATGTTTTATAGAATACATATATTCCAAATTTACCTTTACGTATGCTAATATTATCGTTTATTATACGTAGTAAATTTACATCCTCAGATTTCTCATTGGTTTTTTCTAAAATATTTAAAATATCCTCCATTTTTATTTCGGTAATATCTTTTTCTAAATTTTTTAATGATTCTCGAGTATCACCGCATTCTAAATATTTTCCATATCTTCCATTTTTTATAACGACATTGTTATTTTTGTAAGTGCCTACAACATGTTCTTTAATTTCAATTAATTCATCTAAAGTATATTCTTTATTTTTTAATTTCTCTAAATCAATAGGAAAGTCTTTCTTAACTGAAATATATTCATATTCATTTTTATCATTTACATATTGAATTACTGGACCATACTTTTCAAATAATAACACATGTTTATCATCTAATGGATATGTTTGTTTTTCTATTTTAATAGATTTTGTCATATTTTTTATATCATTATAACATTCACGACATATATTTGACCAATCATTATCATTATTGGTAATAATATCTAATTTATCTTCCATATTTTTAGTATATTCGTAAGAGAATAGTTCATTATAATATTTCATTAAAAATTCTATAGTTAATATACCTATTTGTTGAATAACTAATTTGTTTTTTTCATTACCAAATATACGTTCTTCTTTATTTTCTGATATATTATTATCATTCAGTATATAATCAATACAATTCACTTTCATTCCATCAATATTTGTTTTATTTACATAACCCCTATCTAAAATAGTAGTTACAATAGTAGAAAACGTTGATGGACGACCTATTCCTATATCTTCTAATTTATTTATTAAACTAGCTTCAGTATAATGTGAATGTTTGTTTTTAACAAATACGGTGGATTCTATAGAGTTATATTTTATAGGTTTATTCAGTTGTGTTTTAAAATACATTAGTAATCCGTTTGAAGTGTTTTGTAATTCAGTATCCAATTTTTTTTCAGTTATTATTTTCCAACCTAAAAATAATGGAATTTCAAGCGTATATTTATATTTTGTTTCTTCAGGTCCTAAAATTTCAATAGGAATACAATTATATTCAGCACTTGACATACAACTTTCTATTGTATTTTTCCATATTAACTTATACATTGATACTAACCTATTATCTTCTGATGATATAGTTTTATTGGTTAATTGTGTTACACGTATAGCTTCATGTGGATTATTAGTGTCCTTATTTTCTAATTCTTCAATATTGCCAATATATTTATCATTCTTATATTCATTTTGTATATATTTTGTAATTTCATTTAAAAATGTTTTTGCGTATTTTGTGCTTTCAGTTCTCATATATGTAATATAACCAGTTTGGTATAATTGCTGACATAATTTCATAGTTTCACTAGGTGATATATGTAAAATGTTATTTGCTACTTGTAATAAACGAGATGTATGAAAAGGTTTTGGAGGAGTTCTAATACTGTTTTTTGATTTATTAATAGATAAAGTATGATCAAATTTAATAGATTTATTCATATGAGTAATAACATCTTCTTTTCTTGTAAATTCAACATTTAATTCAAATTTTATGCTTTTATCGAAAAACAAACCGATAGTTTTATAATATGTTTCAATATTATCTTTACTCTGTTTCATTATATTGTTATCATATATTAGTCTAAGAGCAGGAGATTGACACCTACCTGCTGACAAAGAATTATTATTATTATTATATAGATACTTCCAAAGAATAGGTGATATTTTATAACCAACAATTATATCTAATATTTGTCTAGCTTGTTGTGCTTTGACTAGTTGTAAATTTATAAGAGTAGGATTATTAATACCATTTATTAAACCTTTTTTGGTTACTTCATGAAAAATAATACGTTTTGTTTTATCTAATGGTAAATTAAATAAATCACATATATGCCATGCGATTGCTTCTCCTTCGCGGTCATCGTCAGTTGCTAATATTATATTTTCATATGAAAATTGTGATATAATTTTTTTCATAGTGGATATATGTTCTTTTTTTTCATCTAATTCATTAAATGTAGGTTCAAAAGTATTTTTTGTATCAATCGCACGTAATCCATTAATCCCTCGAATATGACCTCTTGACGCAATACAACAATAATTAATTCCCAAATAACTTTCTATTTTTGGACATTTTGATGGAGATTCAACAATAATTAAATATTTCGATGTATATACATTATCTGGTACAGTTGATACATATTTAATTTTCTTCTTATAAAATTTTGGAGGCATAACGAGAACTTTATTACTATATAACAGACGTTATGTTTATTATCTTTTTATATTGATATAAACATAAACTAATTATAATATATAAGAAGATGCAAACATATGAAGTACATATTCAAGATAGAAATTATACAAACTGGAGTTTATATGATTTAAAAAATAATTGTGAGGTGCTTGATTCTAATATACCTGATTGTATAGACCCAGTTAAATTAAAATTGTTTAATAATGATATTATATGTATAAGAAATGATAGTAATATAGTAAAAACTACTAAGATTTATGAAAAAATCATTCCAGGTATTTTGATATTAGAAGGAAATAATACATATGGGAGAACAAGTGATAAAAAACGATTATATTATAAATGTATTCCATATGATAGAAAATTTCCTATTTTTATAGTACCATATGATTTAAAGATAGGATTTTCAAAACATTTAATAAATAAGTATGTTTTATTTAGATTTGTAAATTGGAATGACAAACACCCAAAAGGTATTTTAACAGAAACATTAGGAGATGTAAATAAATTAGAACCGTATTATGAATATCAATTACATTGTAAAAATTTACATATATCTATAAGTGAATTAAAAAATAAATTAAAACCATTAAATAATATAAAACTGCAAGATGAATACATACAAAAAATTATAAAAGATAACACATATAAAATTGAGGATAGAACAGAGGATTATGTATTTTCAATAGATCCAAAAGGAAGCATGGATTATGACGACGCAATTAGTATAAAAGAAATTAACGATAATGAATATTGTATATCAGTTTATATAGCGAATGTTTTTATTTGGATAGAAACCTTAGAATTATGGGAGTATTTGACAAATAATGTATCGACAATATATTTACCGGATAGAAAACGACCAATGTTACCAACAATATTATCAGATTCATTATGTAGTCTTCATGAAAATGAATTACGTATAGCATTAGTTATGGATATATTTATAAATAGAAATGGAGAATTAATAAAAGATAAACCACTTCAATATAAAAATGCGGTTATTAAACTTCATAAAAATTATGCATATGAAGAAAAAAAATTATTAAAAGATAATCATTATAAAGATTTATTGAAAATTACCAAGATATTAGATAATAATGTTATAGATAGTCATGATTTAGTTGAATATTGGATGATTCGTATGAACACTGAAGTAGGTAATTATATGAAAACAAAAGAAATCGGGATCTTTAGAAAAGCTATTTATACTGATGAAAATACACAAGATTTATCAAGTGTAAATAAACAAACAGCACAAATTATCAAAAGTTGGAATAATATTAATTGCAAATATGTAGCGTTCAATTCTAACGAAAATTTAAGTCACCAAGTTATGAATGTATCTGGATATGTTCATATTACAAGCCCTATACGTAGAAATGTTGATTTATTAAATCAAATATTCTTAATAGTATTTTGTGATTTAATTGAAGGAGTAAGTAGAGAGGCGATATCATATTTAGTTAAATGGATTAATAATTTAGATTTTTTAAATATTAACATGAAGTCAATTCGTAAAGTGCAATCAGAATGTGATTTATTATACAAATATTATAATAATCATGATTTATTAGAAACAAAACATGAATGTGTTTTATTTGGAAGAACATTATTAAATAATGGTATTTTTTCATATATGGTATATTTACCAAATGTTAATATATTGGTAAAAATAAAAGATGAACATGAATATTCTAATCTAACTAAGCTTCATTGTAAATTATTTCTATTCCAAGATGAAGATAATATGCAGAAGAAAATAAAAGCTACATTTATTTAATAAAATATAAGGAAAATGGTTTAAATAAACCAGAAGCAAATGAACATATGAAACGCAAGATAGCGGTGCGTTATACTTCAAGAAATTGTGATGGTATAAATATTGCGTAAAACTATATATGGGAGGATAGATATGATAATCGTGTTCACGGAGAAGCACCTATCAAGCGGTCAGAATAAAAAAACGCTGGTAGTATATAATAAAATGTATTAAACACAGAAAAAATACTTTTAGTAATGAATATAAAAATATACTCAAATATATATAAATAGGATGTTTCTTTCTAAGATATCTGTATTTATGCTTTCTGTGCTAGCTATCGGTGTAAATTCTACACCTATGGAACGTTTTGAAAAGTGGGTAAGTGAATTTAAAATAGAAGTTCGTGATATTGAACATCGTGAAAATATGTTAAAAAAATGGATAGAAAACGATAAGTATATTGAAGAAATTAATAGTATGAATAAAACATATACATTAGGTCATAATCAATTCTCTGGTATGGACTCAGAAGACTTTAATAATTATTTGGGGTTTTCTAACCAAGAAGGTGTAGTTGGTCGTGAATTTAACCCTGAAAGTATCAAACATAAAATTGATACTGGTAAATGTTTATACGATTGTGTAAAACATCATAAGGAGGTTAGCAAACTAAAAACAGTAGAATGTGTTACAGGATGTTTGGATGATGATATGGTAAGCACATTTGAATTAACTGATAGCGTAGATTGGGTTGCAAAGGGAGCTGTAACTCATGTTAAAAATCAGGGACAATGTGGTTCTTGTTGGAGTTTTTCTACAACAGGAGCTCTAGAAGGTGCTTATTACTTGAAATATGGTCATTTGGAATCATTTTCTGAACAGCAGTTAGTTGATTGTGATAATAGACAACATGGTGGTAAAGATATGGGTTGTAATGGTGGGTTAATGGATAATGCTTTTTCATGGATTGAAAATAAAAATAAGGGTCTTTGTAGTGAATCTGCTTATCCATATGTTTCTGGATAAACAAGAAAACCAGGTACATGTCAAGAAACTTGTGATGTTATATCTGGTAGTGATATTAAAGGTTTTGTAGATGTTAAGAAGAATTCTGATGATGCTATGATGCAAGCTTTGTCTCAGCAACCAGTTTCCATTGCTATTCAAGCAGACCAAAAGGACTTCCAGTTATACAAATCAGGTGTATTTACTGAGTCATGTGGAACAAGTTTGGATCACGGAGTATTAGCAGTTGGATATGGTAGTAAATCAGGAGTAGATTATTATAAGGTAAAGAATTCTTGGGGTGAAACCTGGGGTGATTCTGGCTATATTTATTTAGCACGTGGTTCAGAATACAATAAAGGTAAGGGTCAATGCGGTATGTTGATGCAAGCTAGTTATCCTGAACTATAAAAAAATATACAAACATATACAAAAATATAAATAAATAATAAATCATTTTATTTATATTTTAAATATCATCAATATCAATATCACCTACCTTTTCCATAACAAACGAATCATTATTTTTATAATTCATTTTATTTGTAAATTCTTCCTCATCGCTATCATCTTCATTTGAAGTAATTTTATTAGTGAATTCAAAAATATCATGGTCTTCTTCTTTTATATTGTCACGTAGATTTTGTTGTTTTGTTATATTATCCATATTTATATTAGGCATATTAGTAAGTTGTTTAATATGTGAATCTTCATAAATAGTTAAAATATCACAATTTTTTATAGGTTTTTCCCATTCACGTAATCCAATTAATACTATAGAACCAGATGAAATTAAATTATGACGTTTATGCCTTCCTCGAAATTTATTACGAATATGTCCTATTAATTTTTCATTATTATTAGTAATTATTTCACACATACCATTTCCTAGCATCTTATTTACAAAAGCTATTTGTTCTAATTGATCCTCAGGTAATCGTAGCTTAGAATTACCACCAGAATTTTGATGTTTTCTAGCTAATCCTTTAGTTTTTGTGCCACCAGTAGTATTTTTTACCATTTTGAATATATATTTATATATAATTTAGTGACGGTATATAATTCAATTTTTTATGTTTTTAATTAATAAAAATAATGTCATTTGAATATATAAGAAATGAGTATTAAAAAATCAACTTCAAATGAATGTCGTTTTATATTAAATATATTGGAAATATCTGGAAAAAACATAGTAAATACTTATATTAATAATGTAAAACAACGAATTGAAGACCATAATTTAAAATATAAAATAGATATTATAACAGATGAACAATTTTATACTTTATCTAGAGAACAAATAATGTATGGAGGTAGTAATTCTACATTTCCATATAAACATTTTGAATCAGCTTTCAATAAAATAACAAATACTTTTAAGAATAATAATAATACTACAAACAAAAAAATATCGTCTTCAGAAATTAAAGTAGATCCTGAAGAATCACAAGAAACTAATACAGAAAATACTATTATTCCTAATATTGAAATTGTTGATAGAATGATGACATATAAACCAGTAGAATTGAAAGAAAAATCTAATAAAAAATTATTAGATAAATCAAATGAAGTATTATTAGATATACCAGTAGATTATAATGGAATTATACACATATCATTAATTATATATAACTCATATGATTATGTATTATCAGGTGGTATTACACAATTAAATACATTTTTAGAAACATATAATAAATTAAATTAAGAATAAATTATAAAATAAAATATAAGCAACACCTATTTCAAATATAACATCGTAACCTAAAATTAAACATATATCTAAATTTGTAATATCTTTATTAAAATATTCTTGTATGGTTGTTTCAGTATCAGAAATACGTTCTATATTGTATTTGGGATTTTTAATATGTATTTTTACACCTCTAAATCCTTTATACCAAGTTATACTAGTCCAAATTAAACTAATATAAATTAATACATAAAACATATTTAACTGTCGTTGTATATGTTCTGGATATCGATATAGTGTTATTATATCATAAAATAAAATACTTCCTATGAACAAAAGAGATGTAGGCGTATTTACTTGTCTTTCTGACGCTCGATTTTTTATATTTCTTGAACATACTTTCCCCATTATGTGTATTAAAAAAATGTTTAAAAATAAAAAATATGATGTTTGATGAATATGATCACCAAAAAATAAACCTAATGTTGTTAATACACCGCCTTCTTGTAACCCTTGTAGAATAACACCAGCAGAAAAATGTAATTCGTAACTTGTATTATTATAATTTATATACATTGGTTTTATTACTCTAGTTTTACTAATATGTAAAAATAGTTCAACAAATGACCATATTGTAGTAGAACCTAATAATATTATAAAACAGTCCAATGAATTATTAATAATATATTCATACATACATAACATTAATGTAAATAACCCATATCCTAACTTAGTATTTCCATTAGTTGCAAAATCTCCGTATCTAATAATATAATATTTATTTTGTATAAGAGGTAACATTTTGTTATATATAATAAAAAATAGTTTTTATATAATTAATAATTTACATATTAAGATGTTGTTGATGGTAAAGATGATGACATATCTTGTTTATTCTTTTGATTTTCGAGTAGTTCAATTATTAGATGAGTAACATTTTCACCATTATTTTTTGCGGTCAGAATATTATAAATATGAGTAGATAATGCTGATGGGTCAGGATTATATACCGGTGGTGTAGATGTTACTAATGATTTCCATTCCTTTTCTAACTTTTTTGTTAGTTTTTTTGGAGTTGGCTTTTTACGAGGTTTCTTTGCGGTAATTGATTTTGCCAATTCAACGGCATTATTAATATTTTCAACTATAAATTGTTCTTCTTGCAACTCATTGCTTGTAGAATTAATATCAGTACTTTTGTCTTCAATATTATTATCTGAAATATTTGTATTATTAGTTTTAATTATTGATTCGTTATATTCTTTGATATTTTTATTCATATTTTTTTTAATATTATTTTTATCATTTAAAAATGACTCAATTAAAGATTGTTGTTCTTCATTGCTATTAAATATTTGTAGTTCGTTTAAAAATTCGTCTTCTGTAAATGTATTTTTATTTTTATTTTTTAGTAAATTCATCATAAAATATCCAAATTGAATAAATTTTGAATACTTTTCTGGAAGACACTTGTTCTTTTGTGTGACTTTATTAGAAATTTCGTTGGACATTGTATATTAATAGTTGAATTATAATAAATATTGATATAATAAGTGTGTCGTAAAAAAGCTGCAATTTTGTGTGTAAAAAGTGTAAAAAGTGTAAAAAAAAAAGAAG
>MDTA01136271.1_pt1 | contig 30443 bp, 25 predicted proteins | sample 811151 | NCBI WGS metagenome assembly MDTA01 (sample SAMN05326648, study PRJNA326480) | marine metagenome | isolation source: seawater | place: Indian Ocean: South | collected 2010 | reverse complement strand
TATATTAAGATAATGATGAAAAATAAAATAATTAAATGGATCTTGCTTATATATTTTTTTTCTTTGAGCAATTACGCACATGCAAGAGTTATTAATGTAAATGAGTGTCCAGTGCCTTTTGATTTTACTATTAGTGATTTTTGCGTATTAAGTACGTTAGGAATGTGGCTTGCCGTACCATTAGTCATTTTTCTTGCGCTGTTTGCGTTTGGTTTAATTAGAGTGATTATTGGTAGTATATTTTCGAGATAAATGCAGTCGGGTGTCCTTAACAAGGACACCTGGCAGCAGAGCGCTCCAAAAAAAAAGATTTAAATTTAGAATAAATTGATGTAGGTATTTAAAATGAATTTCACAGAGTCAATTGAAGTATGTTTTAATAAATTTGCAAATTTCGAAGGTAGAGCTAGGAAGTCTGAATTTTGGTGGTTTCAATTATTTTGTATAATCGTCCAAATAGTTGGTATGTTTTTAGATTATCTATTAGGTTATACAGAACTGTTTTATTGGATAGGTTATATTATTGTTTTACTCCCCTCTTTAGCTGTTGGAGCAAGAAGGCTTCATGACACTGGTAGATCAGGTTGGTGGCAACTTCTTATTTTGACCGTAATTGGAATTATTGTTTTAATAGTTTGGTGGGTAGCTGATGGCGGTAAAAAGAATAAATACGGTTCACCAATTAAATTAAAACGTTAGCGGTACCCGGCAACAGAACGCTCCTACTTTAAAGTTGAGGCAACAAACAATAAGTTATTAAAATCTTGAAATGAATTTATTGGATCGACTTATAAAAGACGAAAAAAAAAATAATAAAAGTTTATACTCATCAGGATCCTATTGGGATTATAAAAATAAAAAAACTTATAAAGAAATTAAAAAAAACGGTATCCAAAATTTTAGGGGACTTACAGCAGGAATAGGAACATCGTTTGCGGATAACATAGTTTTAGACATTAGAAATGAACTTAATACTAAAGGTAAAATTGTAAGCAAAATTTTTTCTTTACCTTTTATAGAACGTATTTTCAACTCTCAATTAAATATTACTAAAAATCATATTGATGATTATATTAAAAATTTATCTATTGTTTACAAAAATAATAAAAACGTTCAAAATTTAGCGAATAAATTTAAATTTGAAAATACAACAGAATTTGGATGTTTAAGCAAATTTGAATTAAATCAAAAAGAATATTCCATACATTATTTGAATATGGCAGATAGAATTAACAAGCTATCTGAAAATTTTGACTTTAGGAAAATTGAAAGTTTTTTTGAAATTGGCGGAGGCTTTGGAGCGAATATTCATTTTCTATTGACTAATTTTCCTAATATAAAAAAGGTTGTTTATTTAGATATTGTTCCAAATATATTTGTTGGCACTGAATATTTAAAATTCCATTTTGGTAAAATTGTAAAAGACTACAACTATTTTATTAATCAAGAGAATATAACTTTTGAAGATAATGATAAAACTGAAATAATTTGTATTCCCCCATGGGAAATTGAAAAATTAGAAGTTAATATTGATCATTTTCATAACGCTGCAAGTTTTGTTGAAATGCCAGATCACGTTATCAAAAACTACGTAAAATTTATCAAAAAATTTAAAACTAAGGAGATTTCATTAATATCTTATGGAGGTTATGATAAAATGACTACCTTTAACCCAGAAAATTTAAATAGTTATTTTGAAAATAAATTAATTAAATCTTGGAAAAATTTTGTCATAGATGAATATGATAAGAAATTAATTTATTTAACTTCAAAATGATTATTTCTAAAAAATATATTTATCGATCATATAAATAACTATTCCAGCCGCAATTCCTAAAAGTATCCAATGATAATTGTTTTTCATTTAAGCTACAAATTTATTTAAGTCAGGTTCAAAATAGTTCGGGCCTTTCATTACTTTACCTTTTTCATTATAAATTGGCTTTCCATCCTTTCCCAATTTGCTCATATTTGAGCTTTGAACCTCTTCAAAACATTTATCTAAATTAATTCCAAAGGCATGGCCTGCACCATAAGTAACGTATAAAATATCAGTTAACGCATCAGCTACTTCCTTAATATCATTATTGTCAATAGCTTCTCTTAGCTCCTCTAATTCTTCCCTAATCAAATCGTATCTTAAAGAGGTAATTTTTTTGTTAGGAAATTCCGCTTTTTCTTTAACTTCTTGCCCAAAAGTTTTCATGAATTTTTTTACACTTTCAAAATTGCTCATTTGTGATCCTTTATATTTTATAATTGTCTAATAAAGTGTATTATAGCAAAGAATCGATAATGAAATATAGAACAGAATTCGATAGTATTGGAAAAATCAAGGTGCCTGGTGATAAGTATTGGGGTGCTTCTACAGAAAGATCAAATAAATATTTTAATATTGGTGATTTTTTAGTCAGGCCTCTAGTAATACATTCAATCGCCATAATTAAAAAGGCTGCAGCTATTGTAAATGCAAAAAACAAAGATCTTGAGCCAAAATTAAGTAAATACATTATTAAGGCTGCTGATGAAATTATAAAAGGAAAACATGATAAACATTTTCCTTTAAAAGTCTGGCAAACAGGTTCTGGAACTCAGACGAATATGAATGTTAATGAGGTAATTGCGAACAGAGCAATACAGCTAATGGGTGGTAAAATGGGTACAAAAAAGCCTATTCATCCTAATGACCATGTGAACAAATCACAATCCACTAATGATGTATTTCCAACGGCAATGCATATTGCAATTTCTTTAAAAACTAGAGAAAAACTTTTACCATCTCTAAAACTTTTAGAAAAAGAATTATATAAAAAGTCAAATGAATTTAAAAAAATTGTTAAAGTTGGAAGAACTCACTTGCAAGATGCAACCCCTTTAACTTTAGGTCAAGAATTTTCAGGTTACCATTCTCAATTAAAAAAATGTATTACAAGGATAGAAAATGCTATTAAAGAAATTTATTATCTTGCCCAAGGAGGAACAGCTGTTGGAACAGGTTTAAACACAAAAAAAAATTTTGATAGAAAAATAATAAAAGAAATAAGCAAGATAACTAAGATACCTTTCAAACCTTCGTCAAATAAATTTGCGGCTTTAGCAGCTCATGATGAGATTGTTAATTTTTCTGGAACGCTAAATACAACAGCAGTTTGTTTGATGAAAATAGCTAACGACATAAGATTTTTGGGGTCAGGACCAAGAGCAGGATATGGTGAGCTAATTTTACCTTCGAACGAACCTGGTTCCTCAATTATGCCAGGTAAAGTAAATCCTACACAGTCTGAAGCTGTTACTATGGTTTGCGTAAAGGTAATTGGAAACCATAATGGAATTACAATGGCAGGCTCACACGGTCATTTCGAACTCAATGTTTTTAAACCATTAATAATTCATAACATACTTCAATCTATTGAAATTATGAGTGACTCTGCGAAAACTTTTGCTCTCTACTGTGTAAAAGGCATTAAAGCTGACAAAAAAAGAATCAAATATCTATTAGACAATTCTTTAATGCTGGTCACAGCATTGGCTCCAAGAATTGGCTACGACAAAGCAGCAAAGGTTGCAAAAGCTGCACATAAAAATGGAACGACTTTAAAACATGAAGTAATTAAAGCGGGTTTAATCAGAGAAAAAGAGTACGATAAAATTATGAATCCTTTTAAAATGACGAAACCTAAATAAATTAAGACACTTCAGAAATAAATCGTCTCAATTTAGATAAATCAAAAATTTTTATAAAATTTTCATCAAATAAAATATTTTCAAAAGAATTTTTAAAATATTCTAAATCCTCAACTGTGGCTCTATAATCTTTATTAACTTCTATCTTATCAAAATTGACCTTATTATTAATAATATTCAGACTTCCTTTTACATTTAAAATTAAGGTCTCATTTTTATTTTTGTAGTCAATTTTAATTTTTTTCATTAATATTTTTTTATCTGGAGAATTTAGGAAACAATCAAAATAAAATATTGGAAAATCTTCAATTAAATTAATATTGCTTTCACACTTTATATCAGTATTTGCAATTAGAAAATTTTTTTTTAAAATAACCCTTCCATAAGCTAAATCAGATTTTATATCTATAGAGGTAAAAAAGTTGTTACTAAATCTGTTTGATCTAAAAATAATCATGTTCGTGCTATTAATTTTTTTTATAAAATTTTTGTATTTATGTAGTTTATTTAAACTAAAATTCTTTAATAAATCTTCGTCAATATTTTTGACATTAAAATTAATATTAGGTTTTAAAAAAGGTTTTAATTCTATTTGACCTTCACTATCGAAAGATATTTTTTTATCTCTAAAGTAAAAATCACTGATATCTATTTTGTTGCCATTGTAAAAAAAATTTAATTTAAAATTTGATTTTAAAATTTTCCCTTTTAAATTCCCGGCTAGAAAATTTTGTTTTTTTTCGAAAATATTTAATGTTGCAGAGATACCAGTCTTGATTAATTTAAAGTCTATTTTCCTAAAATCGTCTTTTATATCAATTTCAAATTTTCTATCAAAAAGTTTTCCAATTACTTTATTTTTTTTGTATCCATAATTTAAAAAATTAATATTTTTTATTTCAATAATATTTATTTTATTATCATTTATTTTAAGATTTGAGTTTTCAAATGAGATTTTTTTTTTTACATTTAAAATATTTTTATTAAAAAAATAAAAATTTTTAAAGTCTGTTTCAATTTCGGCTGTTTTTAATTTAATTTTTCTTACATGAAAATTATTAAAATTATATATACTAAGTATTTCAGGATAGATTACTAATTTTCTAGTTTTTAAATTTATATTTTTTGAATAGTAGTTTGCACTTATCTCATTTATTTGTAAATTTGGTACTGGAAAAGAATTAAATTCAATTTTACCTAACTCTTTAATCTTTAAACCATAGTTCTGTGATAGATAAATCTTAATTATTTCCTCCTTTTTTTTATAATCAAAAAATTGAGGTATCGATAAAAATAAGACTAATGCGACAAAAAAAATTAAGAAAAGATATCTTAGAAAAAAAACAAATTTAAAAAATATTGAAAATTTGTTGTTAATTAATTTAAAAAATTTATTTATCATGTTTTTTATTTTTTTAACTAGTATATAAATTAAAAATCCAATTTATGAATAGCATAGATAAATTAATTGAAAATCTTAACAAGGAGCAAAAAGAGGCTGTTCTAAGTACAGAAGGTCCTAACTTGATAGTAGCAGGGGCGGGATCAGGAAAGACTAGAGTTCTAACAACAAGACTCATTTATATAATTGACCAAAAAAAGGCTTTTCCTAATCAAATTTTGTGTGTGACTTTCACAAATAAAGCAGCAAAGGAAATGCAAAATCGAGTCTTAAAACATTTAAAAGGTAGTTCTAAGGCGGTTCCTTGGCTAGGAACATTTCACTCAATAAGTGTAAAATTTTTAAGAAGGCACGCTGAGGCTCTTGGATACAAAAGTAATTTCACAATTTTAGACACGGAGGACCAAAAAAAACTAATTAGAAACATTGTTAAAGCCGAGAACTTAGATGCAAAAAAATTTTCTCCCCAATTAATAATGTATCACATTGATCAATGGAAAAATAAAGGATTATTACCCAAAGATGTAAAGTTAAAAAAACAAGGATCAATAACAAAATCAATTTTAAAAGTATATGAAATCTACCAAAACAAAGTAAAAGATTTGAATGCTTTTGATTTTGGAGATTTAATATTGTTTTGCGTAAAACTTTTTGAAGAAAATAAAGATATAAGACAAATATATCACAATAATTTTAAATATATTTTAGTAGATGAGTTTCAAGATACAAATTTTATTCAAAATAAATGGTTGAACTTATTGGTTAATGACAATCAAAATATATGTTGTGTTGGTGATGATGATCAATCAATTTACAGCTGGAGAGGAGCTGAAATTAAAAACTTTTTAACTTTTGATCAAATATACAAAAGTTGCAAAGTGTTTAAACTAGAGCAAAATTATAGATCAACAAAAAACATACTAGAAACAGCCTCACACTTAATCTCTAATAATACAAGCAGAGTCGGAAAAAAGTTATGGTCATCGGCTAATCACGGTGAGCTAGTCAAATTAAACTGTTACAGAACAGGTAAAGAGGAAGCGCAAGGTGTCAGTGATATAATTGAGAAAAAAATAAAAAAAAAATATTCTTTGAATGAAGTTTCAATTTTAGTAAGAGCAATTTATCAAACTAGAGAATTTGAAGAACGTTTTCTTCAAGTAGGTATCGGTTACAGAGTTCTTGGAGGTATAAAATTTTATGAAAGAGCTGAAGTAAAAGATGCGGTTTCATATTTAAGAATTATCAACCAAAAATATGATGATCTGGCTTTAGAGAGGGTGATTAATTCGCCAAAAAGAGGTATTGGGGAAAGTACACTAAATAAAATTCATACTTTTGCTAAAAATAATAAACTATGTCTTGAGGACTCTATCATAAAAATTTTAGAAAAAGGTGAATTTAAACCAAAGTTAAAAACCTCTTTTAATCAATTAATCAATATGATTCAAAAATGGAGAAAAGACTCGTTAAATATGAAACACTATGATCTGCTGAAAATGGTGATTGATGAGTCAGGATATTCTTCAATGCTTAAAAATAAAAAAGATTTAGAAAATGAGAATAGACTAGAAAATTTAAAAGAACTTTTAAGGGCTATGCAAGATTATGATAACTTACAAAGTTTTTTAGAACATGTCGCATTAGCAACCTCAATTGATCAAGAGTGGGAGGGTTCAAAAATAAATTTGATGACAATGCATGCCGCTAAAGGTTTAGAGTTTGATGTAGTATTTTTACCCGGTTGGGAAGAAGGTTTGTTCCCCCACCAAAAATCTTTGGAAGAGAAAGGAGATTTTGCCTTAGAGGAAGAAAGACGATTAGCATATGTTGGAATTACAAGAGCAAGAAAAGAAGCTTATTTATCATTTGCTATGAAAAGAGCTTACCATGGTGATTGGATGGACGCACTTCCTTCAAGGTTTATTAATGAAATACCTGATAACAGTGTAGAAAAAAATGAGGAGATTGCAAATGAAATAGAAGATTTTGAATTTAATCAAGACAATTCATTAGAATTCGAAAATGAATATAGAAGCCCTGGCTGGGACAGATATAGAAAAAATAAATTATTGAAATGGAAAAAATAAAAAAATTAAGAAAGTTATTAATTGATGAGAATATTAGTGGATATATCGTTCCAAAAAACGATGAATTTTTTGGAGAATATATAGCAAATTATAATGAAAGGTTAAACTACATTTCAAATTTCAGTGGATCAAGTGGTTTTGCAATAATTTTAAAAGATGAAAATTATTTATTTGTAGACGGTAGATATACCTTACAGGCTAGCAAACAAAGTGCTAAATATTTTAAAATAATAACATTTCCAAATAAAATGCCATATGACATTTTTAAAAATAAGAAATTATCTATTGGCTTTGATCCAAAACTATTCACTAAAAAGACTTTAAAAATATTTTTTCATCATAAAAATAGTAAATTAGTACCAATTAAAAACAATTTAATTGATAAAATATGGAAAAGAAAACGGAATAAGATAAAATCTAAATTTTATAGTTTGCCGAAAAATTCTGCTGGTACTAATTATAATTTTAAAATAAATAAAATAATAATAAATTTAAAAAAAAAAGGTGCAGACTTTCAATTTATTACTGCTAGTGAAAATGTTGCTTGGTTGCTTAATATAAGAGGTGCAGATGCAAGATATTCTCCGATACCTAATAGTTATATTTTAATAAGTAGAAACAAAGAAATAAAATTTTTTTGTGATTTAAGTAAAGTAACTAATTCTCTTAAAAAATATTTAAAAAAAATTAAAATCATAAATATACATAATACAAATAAAATACTTTCTGCAATTTCCAAAAAAAAATTTATAATAGATAAAAATAGTTGCTCTTTTTATTTTGAAAATTTGATTTCAAAAAATAACAGTATCATAAACTCTCAAGATCTAATTTACGATTTAAAAGCAATAAAAACAGAGAAAGAAATTAAGAATATGAGAAGGGCACATATATATGATGGTGCTGCTTTAACAAAATATCTATTTTGGGTAAAAAAAAATTTTACAAAGAAAAAATTGACTGAAATTAGTGCATCGCAAAAATTATTAAGTTTTAGAAAGGAAAATAAGAATTTTAAATTCTCTAGCTTTCCCACTATCTCAGGCGCCGGGCCTAATGCTGCAATTATTCATTATAATGCCTCAAAAAAAAGTGATCGAATACTTAAACAAGGTGATGTTTATTTAGTCGACTCTGGTGGACAATATAACTTTGGAACTACTGATGTAACTAGAACTATTTCATTAAATACTTCAAGTAGGCGTATAAAAGAAATTTTTACGAGAGTTTTAAAAGGTCATATTGCAGTAGCTAAGTTTAAATTAAAATCCAATTCCTCTGGATCTGAAATAGATAAGATTGCTAGGAAGTACTTAAAACAAAAAAATTTGGACTATGCTCATGGCACTGGTCACGGGGTTGGGTATTTTTTAAATGTACATGAGGGTCCTCATGCGATTTCTAAAAATAATCAAATACACTTAAAAGTAGGTATGGTTGTTTCTAATGAGCCAGGATATTACGAAAAAGATAAGTTTGGAATAAGAATTGAAAATTTGATTTACGTAAAAAAAAACAAAAGAAATAATATCTTTGAAAATCTCACGATGGTTCCAATTGATAAAGAATTAATAATAAATCAAATGCTAAATAAAATAGAAAAAAATTGGTTAAACAACTACCATCAAAAAGTATTTTTAAATTTGAAAAAATTTATGAATAAATTTGAAATTTTAGAACTTAAAAAAGCCTGCTCAGCTATTTAAAATTTGATCCCATTCTTTTTCTGTTATAATTTTAATTTTAAGTGATTTTGCTTGATCAATTTTTCTTTTTGTGGGCTTGTTATCCCCTACTACTAAATAATTAAGTTTTTTTGATATAGATCCTAAAACTTTACCACCATTTCTTTCAGTTAGTGACTTTGCTTCGGATCTACTCATCTTACTAAAACCACCAGTAAACATAAGTTTTTTATTTGAAAATTTTCCATTTTTATTTTGTAATGAATGATTTTGTATATTTAAATATTTAATCAAATTTTGAGTGATCTTTTTATTGATTTCTTTTGAAAAAAAACTCTCGATAGACTCTATTTGAGTATCACCAATTCCGTCCAGTTCTGATAAATTTTTTAAAATTGTTGCTCTTGTTTCGTTATTTAAAAGCCTAGAAAATCCTTTCAATGTAATAAAAAAACTTGCAAGTATTTTAGCATTTTCCTGTCCAATGTGTCTTATACCAATTGAAAATATAAATTTTGATAAACTTATTTTTTTTGCATTCTCTATGGCTTTCTTTAAATTTTTAATTGAAAGCTCTCCCCAACCCTCTAGTTTTTCTATGTTATTAAAATTTAATTTAAAAATATCTGCTGGCTCTTTTATTAATTTTAAATCCCAGAATTTTTCCACAACCTTCTTTCCAAGACCGTCAATATTTAATGCCTCTTTTGAAACTATGTGTTTTAATCTTTCTTTTGCAATAAATTTACAGTCGTAACCTTTTAGACATCTTCTTACGGCATCTAATTTTTTTGTAGTTCTGCTAAACTCTTTTTTTATTGGTCCGCCACATAAACATTTTATTGGAAATAAATATTTGGTACTTTTTTTATTTCGTTTTGAAATGTCAACCGACACTACTTGTGGAATAACATCACCTGCCCTTTGAATTATAATAGTATCACCTATTCTAATATCTTTCCTTTGAATTTCATCTTCATTGTGTAAAGTTGCATTAGATACTACTACACCTCCAACGTTTACTGGTTCCACTTTAGCCACAGGAGTTATAGCTCCGGTTCTTCCTACTTGGATTGCAATATCCTTGATTTTAGTAAAAGCTTTCTCTGCTGAAAATTTATATGCTATTGCCCATCTAGGTGAGTTTGATGTATTCCCTAATCTTTTTTGTAAATTGATATCATTTATTTTAAACACTAATCCATCTATGTCATAGTCTAATGAAGATCTTAAACTGTCTATCTTTTTATGTTGATTTTCTAATTCACTGACACCTGAAACTATTTTTGATAATGGATTAACAGAGAAACCCCATTCTTCAATTTTTATCAAAAATTCAGATTGTTTTTTAAATATCATTGGCTTTATAGCCCCAAAGCCATATGCAAAATATTTTAAAGGCATTTTCGAAGTTTCGTTAGGATCTTTTTGTCGTAAGGAACCACCAGCCGCGTTTCTGGGATTAGCAAAATTATCTTGGATTTTTAGAAAATCCTTTTTACCTATATAAATTTCGCATCTAATTTCAATTAAATTAGGAATATTAGAAGAATTTATTTTTTTTGGGATATTTTTTATAGTTTTTATATTTTCTAAAATATCTTCTCCAGTAATTCCGTCACCTCTAGAGAGACCTTTTACTAAAACTCCTTTTTCGTAAATCAGTGTAGCAGAGATTCCATCAATTTTAGGTTCAGAAAAAATTTCAATATTTTTTTCATTTAAATTGAGAAAATTATTTATCTTTTTTATAAAATCTCCTACATCATTTTCATCAAAAGCATTCGAGAGAGATAACATGGGAACTAAATGTTTAATTTTTTTAAATTTATTACTTGGAGGAGCACCAATAATATTTTTGAAAAGATTTAAATCTTTCAAAAACCGATTTTCATTTTCCAATTTTAATATTTCATTTTTTAAATTATCATATTGAGCATCAGATATTTTTGGTTGATCTAAATTATAATAATACTTGTTATGTTTCTTTAATAATTGAATTTTATTTTTAAATTCTTTTATCAAAATAGATTTCTTATTCATTTAACATCTAATTTATTTTAATTTTTTTTATTATCTTTTTTAAAAAATTTTCATTTTTTTTCGGTTTTTTGATTTTTTTAATCTTATATTCTTTATTTAAAATTTTATAAGACTGTTTATACCATTCACCTGAATTGTAATTATATCCTAAAATAGAAGCATATTTTTTTGCCTCATTTGTTAGACCAATGTGATAATTGATTTCTACAAGTCTATGAAGTGCTTCTTCTATAAAAACAGTTTTGTCATATTTTTCAACTATAATTTTTAATCTATTTAAAGCAGGAATCCATTTTTTTACTGATATATAGTATTTTGCTACATACAGTTCTTTGGCAGCTAATTGATTTTGTATAAGATCGTTTTTAAATCTTAAATCGGTCGCGTATTCAGTATTAGGGTAGGAATTAAGAAAAAAATTTATTTTGTCTTGCGCTTTTAGTAATGGCTGCAAATCTTTTTTTTCATCACTTATTTGCTCATAAAAAATAATAGACAAAAGATAATGTGCGTAAATAACATTTTTATCGACTGGATAAGTTTTAATAAATCTCTCTAAATTTTCTTCAGCTTCATTATAAAAATTTATCCCATATAAAGAAAAGCTTGCCATTATAGAAGATTTAGCAGCTAACTCAGTATTTTCGAAATTTAACTCGGCCTCACTAAATTTTTTGCTAGCAAAAAAAAAGTCGTTATTTTCAAAAGCTTTGTAAGCTTCATTATATAATGCGTAAGCATCTACTTTAGTAGAGGGTTCATATACAGAGTCTTTTTTTGAACAGGAAAATAAAAATAATATTAAAAAAAATGAAGTAAAAAATCTTAAGCACATTACATGATTACTATCAGAATATAATGAATAGGTAAATTTTTAGCTTTTACACACCAATAGCTATTGGATTTCCATAAGATTTTTGACTCTGTTTTTCAGAATTATTAGAATTTTCATAACTCCAATTTGAGCCATCAGAAAAAAATTTTTTTAAAAGTTTATTTGTTAATGCGTGACCACCTTGAGATGTTTTTATATGTCCAAATATTCTATTACCCGAGAGCATAATATCACCTAAACAGTCTAAAATTTTATGATAAACGAATTCATGTCTATTCCTAAGTCCATCATCATTTAAAATTTTATCTCCCTGAACAACAATCGCATTGTCCAGTGAACCGCCTTTAGCTAGGCCCATTTTTTTGATATTATCAATATCTTCATACAAGCAGAAAGTACGTGAATTGTAAATTGCACTTAAATCATCATTGCTGAGTTTAAATTCTTTTCTTCTTGTTCTTATTAAAGGGTTGTTAAATATTAATTCAAAATCAATAATTAAATCCTGTTTAAGAGGTTCTATTGAAATAAATTTTTTGCCATCTTTTACTTCAACTTTTTTTAAAACTTTTATAAATTTTTTTGGTTCTTTTTGTTCTTCTACTCCAACTGATCTAATTGCATCTACAAAATCTACCGCAGAGCCGTCCATAATTGGAATTTCCTGAGCATCCACTTCTACTAATGCATTGTCTATGCCTTCGCCATAAAAAGCAGCCATTAGATGTTCTACTGTTGAGATACTGACACCACTTTCATTCTTTAACTTTGTGCACAAAATAGGCTCAACAACATTTTTAAAATTTGCGTAAATAAGGTTATTTTCATTTAAATCAACTCTTTTAAAAATAATTCCAGAGTTTTCTTTCATAGGTCTAATCCTAAGATTAACTTCTACTCCACTATGAAGACCTATACCTTTAAATTTTAGGTCGTCTTTTAAAGTCTTTTGATAAGAAATTGACATGACGCTTTATACAAAATAGTTTTTGATCATTTAAAACAACTAATGTTTCGAAAAATAACAATAATTAATTAAAAAATTTGTCAAAGAGTCTTGAAATTAAAGACTTTTTTTCTTGCACAATCGGCACGGCTTCTTTTTTCCACCCATATTGAACAAGTCTATTCGTATTTTCATATAAATTTTCAAATTCAAAATTCTTGATATTCTTTATTATTAAACTTTGATTATTTGAAAATATTGACAGAAATATTTCCTCTATACATCTAGGTCTAGATGACTCAGGTATATAAAAATACATATTTAAATCATTTTTAATAAAAGCTACTAAATTAATATTTTTTGTAATCATTAATTCTAAATACTCTGAGACTCTAGCTTTTATTATATCAAAAATGAGACTTTTTTTTATTTTTCTAAAATTCTTTTCTTTAAAAAATTTTTTTTCGATAAGTTCGCTATCTAATAATTTGTTTGAATAATCTAATTCTGATAAGATATTTATAATAGCTGAATGATCAAGACCAGTTATCTTTGAAACATCTTTCACGATAAGATTAGTTCCAAAATTAAAATTTTGAAAAAATTTAATTACAGAGTCCTCAAAAAAAACTATTTTTGATGTATCCTCTCCTATCTCTAGCTTTAAAAAAGTATCAAAATTATTCTTATTTATTAAAGTAGCTCCCTCAATAAAACTTTTTGAAATTATCTTTTTTACTTTTAAATTACATTTTTCAAAAATTTTTTGTATATTTTTTAAATCATTGCTATTAATGAGAAAAAAAGATAATTCATGGGTATAAAGATTTCCAAAGAGTCCGATTGGAATGTTATCCATTTTTTTTTTATCAAGTAGAGACTTAGAATTAAAAATATGTAGGATTGTTTTATGATTTTCAAATTCATTAATTTTTGTTTTTAAAGTATTTATAATGTAGGTAACATTTTCTTTAACAAGTTGTGATCCATTTAATTTTTGAAATCCAGTAAAATTTATTATTGAACAATCAAAATTATTAATTAGAAGAATTACATCTTTGAAAACAAATTTTAACTTTTGCTCTATTGTAAATAAATTTTTTTTAATTAAACTGAAAACTAAATCAAAGTCTGTAATTTTTTCATTTTTAATTCCTTGAATAGGGATACTGTTTCTATGTATTAACTCAAAACTATCATTATTTTCTTTAATACGTAAAACTATAAAAATAAACTCATAATTATTAATTTCAATGTAAAGTTTTTGAGAATCAAATGTCATTTCTTATTTTAAAATAAGTTGATTATTAATTCTATAATCAAATTATTTATACTTGTTAAAATTTTCTTGCTCTTTTAATTTTAAGAAATTTTTTAAGCTTGATAGGTAACCTTTAATCGGTAATCTTATTGTTTTGTTGTCATATGTAACCAAATCCCATCTAAGTGATTCAAATAAATAAAACTTTTGAATTTCATCGATTGGGAAATTAATTCTTTTTAAATTATTGTGAAGAATTTTGAAGTTTTTTGCATCTCCAAAAACATAGGGCAAATTTCGAAATTCTTTCAGATTACTATAATTAATTATTTCACCTTTAGAAGTATAATATTTTTTATCTTTTTTATTTTGAATTATGGCAATAGGTTTTTTTTTCAAAAATTTTTATTTTTATTTTGTCTGGGAAAATTTTTTTGATTTCAAAGCTCTCAATTAGGTCTATTTCGATTAATCTTTTTTCGAGTTCTTTGGATTTAAATGATATTAAATTTTTGCTGTATAAAAATTTAATTTTTTCTTCTATTTTTTTCTCTTCAAGAATAAAATTATTTTCAATTATAACTTCTTTGATATTAGTTTTTGAAGAAGTGGTAAATTTTTTCTGGGTATTGTAAGTGGTTAGTAATAAAAGTAATGCAAATGCAAGTATAAACTGGTTTTTCATCTATTAATACTAGCGTCTAATATCAATTTCTCCACAAGGTTTGGGAAATCTATACCATAATAATTTGCTATCTCTGGAACTAAAGATAGGTTAGTCATTCCAGGTTGAGTATTAATCTCTAATAGGTAAAATTTATTTTTATAAAATTTAAAATCTGATCTGGTAACTCCCTTGCATTGTAATACTTTGTGAGCCTTTTTTGCAATTTTTAAAACTTCTGTGTATTTATTTTTTTTGAGTCTTGCTGGCATTATATGCTTTGTTTTTGCTGCCTTTGTATACTTAGCTTTGTAGTCATAGAAAGATCTTTTAGGAATGAGTTCTATTGCGCCTAAAGCAGAATTATTTAATACCGCAGCTTGTATTTCTTGTCCTGAAATATATTGCTCCAAAATAAGGGGTGAATATTTTTTCAAAAGATTTTTAGCTGATTTTTTCAATTGTAAAATATTTTTACAAATTTTAACTCCCAAACTTGATCCTTCATTTATTGGCTTCACAACTACTGGAAATTTAATTTTTTTTTGTATCATCAATTCTTTAAGATTTTTCGTTTTAGTTTGGTTATTAAATGAAAAATATTTTGGAGTTAATATCTTGTTTTGAATAAATTTATTTTTTGACACTATTTTATTCATAGAATTGTAAGAACTTAAAATACCTGAGTGAGTATACGGGATCTTTAGATACTCAAAATAACTTTGTGCTACTCCATCCTCTCCGTCTTTGCCGTGGAGAGCATTAAAAATTACGTCAACTTTTTGTTTATCTATTAAATTTAAATTTTTAAACTTAGGGTCGAATGTAGATACATGATATCCTTTTTTTTTTAGAGCTTTTACACATGCTTTGCCGCTGTCAAGGCTAACTGATCTCTCGCCTGAGGTCCCTCCGAGAACTACTAAGATTTTTTTAGATTTTTTATTCACCAATAATCTTAATCTCTAATTCAAGATTAATCCCTGCTTTATCACTCACAGTTTTTTTTACTTTATTAATCAACCGCTCAATATCAGAAGATTTTGCATTTCCGTTATTTACAAAAAAATTACAATGTTTTTTTGAAATAGCTGCATCTCCCTCCTTAAATTCATTACAACCAGTATCTTTTATTAATTGCCATGCTTTTTTTTTATCGCTAAAATTTTTAAAAGTACTACCACAAGTTTTGATTTGGCTAGGCTGCGATAATTTTTTTTTTTTTATCATTTCATCTTGTTTTTTTTCAATTAATTCTTTTTTTTCAATTTTTCCTTTAAGTTTAACTGAAGTAATAATAATATTTTTTGGCAAGTTAGATCCCCTATAAAAGAAATCAATATCTTTTTGTTTTATTTCTTGTTCTTGGCACGTATCTATATCAATAATATTTATTGAAACTAAAACTTTCGAAATATCATGCCCGTAGCAACCACTGTTCATTATAATTGCACCTCCAAGACAACCAGGGATACAAGAAAGAAACTCAAAATTTGATAAATTGTTTTCTTTTGCGAAATTCGAAACTTTTCGATCCAAAGAAGCCGCTCCTGCTTCTATTACATCTTTATCAATTAATTTTATCTCGGAAAAACTTGAACCAAGTTTAATCACGATGCCTTTAACTCCATTGTCTCTAATTAGTGTATTTGAGCCTGCACCAAGGATTGTAATTTTAAGTTTATTTTTTTTATTTTCTTTTAAAAAATCAATTAGTTGATCTTTGTTTTTTGGTTTAAAAAAAAATTCTGCAGGACCACCAAGATTAAACCAACTATAATTAGACAGTTTCGTATTATGTGAAATACTGTCGTTAAATTTTTTTATTAAGTCTTTGCTTATTCTCATAGAACAGATTTTAATTCTCTCATTAGTTTACTAATTGTTCCAGCTCCCATTCCTATGACTATTTCGTTAGTTGATAAATTTTTGCTCAAAAATTTTCCTATTTCGCTATAATTGTTAATTAGTATTACTTGAGTTTTTGACATTTTAGATATTAATCTTCCAAATTTTAATTGATCATAGCTATTATTTTTCTTTTCTCCGGCAGCATATAAAGGACAAAGTAAGACTAAATCTGAGTAAAAAAAAGATTTAGCGAATTCTTTTTTTAAAGATACTACCCTAGAATATCTATGTGGTTCAAAAACAGATATAATTTTCCTTTTTTTATAAACATTTTTTACACCCTCTAATATAGAAGTTATTTCAGTAGGATGGTGAGCATAATCATCATAAAAATCGGTCTGGTTTCTTGTAAATATTTTAGTCATCCTTCTTTGGACTCCTGAAAATCTTTTTAAAGATTTTTTAATTATATTTTGGTTAACACCCAGGTTAAGACATAAAGCTATAGCCGCAGTAGCGTTTAAAACATTATGTTTGCCAAGCAATTTTAAATGAATATTTTTAATTTTTTTAGTTTTTTTATTTATATCTTTATAACTTAAGTCAAAAACCGAATAATCCACCTTATATTTTATATTAGAAATTTGATAGTGAGAATTTTTACTTTCGCCATAAGTAAGAATATTTTTGTTTTTTAATCTATTTAATAATTTTTTAACATTTCTATTATCAATACAAACTATAGATTTACCAGTTGGTGGAGTTTTCTCTAAAAATTTAGTGAATGAATATTCTAAATTTTTAAAACTTTTATAAAAATCAACGTGTTCGAAATCAATATTTGTAACTATAGAATAATTTATAGGTAGTTTTAGAAAACTTCCGTCAGACTCATCCGCTTCCAAGATAGCCCAATCACCTTTTCCTAATTTCGCATTACTTTTTAAGGAGTTTATTACACCTCCATTTATAATTGTTGGATCTAATTTTTGATCAGAAAGAATCTTTGAAATCAATGAGGTTGTGGTGGTTTTTCCGTGCGAGCCTGTAATAATTATATTTTTTTTAAGTGAAACTACATCTACCAATACTTCTGCTCTAGAATAAATTGGTATTTTTTTATCTTTAGCGTATCTAATTTCAGTATTATTATTTGTTATAGCAGATGACTTTACTAATATTGTTGAACTTTTTACATTTTTTTTGGAGTGACCGATAAAAACTTTAATACCCACCTTAGAACATTCAACAGTATTTTTATTGCTTGATTGATCACTCCCTTGAACATTATATCCCATGTTTTTCATAATTTGTGCTAAGCCACTCATACCTATGCCGCCTATACCCACGAAATGAATTATTTCTTTTTGGCCTAAATTAATTTTTTTCATAAGTAATTTTTTTTTAAAAACTCATTAATATTGTTATAGACATTCTTGTCAGAATATTGTTTTTGATTAGAAATAATTTTCTCCAAAATAGAACTATTTTTGTATATATCTTGAATTAAGCTGGGCAATTTATCATTTAAGTCTTTTTCTTCAATTAAAAATGCAAAATTTTTTTTCAAGTAATAATTAGCATTTTTTAATTGATGATTATCTGCTGAAGTTGGAAGCGGTACAGCTATAAAAGGTGTATTAGTATTTGTAAGCTCAGCTAATATTGAAGATCCAGATCTCGTAATTGCTAAATTAATTTTTGAAAAATATTTAATCAAATTGTGACTAAAATTAAAAGTTTCAAAATCAAAATCAAAATTTTTATACATCGAATTTAATTGTTCATTTTGATCGGGTAAACATTGTTGGTATATTTTTAGAGGGATACCTTTTTTTGAACATTGATGTAAAATGTTTGGTAATACTTCTGCAAATATTTTTGCTGCTTGACTTCCTCCAAGAACAAGAACTTTGATCTTGTCGTCTTTTTTGCGGACTTCATGTATCAAGCTAAAATTTATAATTTCTTTTTTTATTATATTGCCTATTTCAAATATTTTATGGGAATGTTTTTTTGGTATTCCCTCTAAATCTTTATAAGCAACAAATATTTTTTCTGCAAAAGGTAATAAATATTTGTTAGCCTTACCGATGATCAAATTATTTTCATATATAACAAATTTAACTTTTAACATTGTTGCTGCGATACAAATTGGAAAAGATGCATAGCCGCCCATACCAAAAATAATAGAAGGTCGATTATATATCAAATAAATTAGTGATCTTATTATTGAATAAATAATTTGTATACTGGAGATGAATATACTCAAAATATTTTTTGTATTTATTGGCAATGAGGGTAATTCTTTTATATTAAAATTATTGTAATTTTTTAAAAATTTTTTTCCACGTTTATCAGTTAAAATTTTAACACTATAACCTTTGTCATTTAGGTGCTCTGCTAAATGACATCCAGGAAAAACGTGGCCACCAGTTCCTCCTATTGCTATTAGTACTTTAATTTTTTTACTCATAAAGAAATGTTCTATTCTTAGTATAGTTTAATATAATACCTGCAAGTATTGCGCTGCCAATTAAAGATGAACCTCCATAGCTTAAAAATGGCAAAGTCATACCTGTCGTTGGAATAAGATTTGTATTGACCCCTAAATGAATAAAAGTTTGAAATATCAACAATGCTGACAAACCACACAAAGAGATTTTTATGAATTGATCTTCCTGATTAATACAGTTTTTTATAATTCTGAAAGAAATGTATAAAAAAATTAAAATTATCATAATTGATATTATTGAACCATATTCCTCTGAGATAATTGCAATTATATAATCTGTGTGGGCTTCTGGCACTTTATCTTTTAGAATTCCTTCTCCCATGCCTTGTCCTTTTAAACCACCAAGCTTAATTGCATCTAAAGCTGATGAAGATTGAAATTTATCTCCTTTTGATGGATCAATAAATGAGACTAAACGATTAATAATGTAACCAAACTTTTCCGGCATTAAAAATAATAAAGAACTTAAAGAAATTAAAAAAACTGAAAAAAAACATATTATATAAAATAAGCTTACACCTGAGATAAACACAGTTGTGATCCAAGTTAAGATGAGCAAAATTGATTGTCCTAGATCTGGTTGTACAACTAGGAGAATAATAACAGAGGATAACAATAAAAAACTAAATAAATATTTTACTTTGGGATTTTTTAATTTATCCATAGTTAAAATAGTTACTGTTATTAAAATAAAAAAGGGTTTCAATAATTCAATTGGCTGTAAACGAAAAAAATAAAAATCTAGCCATCTTTTAGCGCCCTTCACTTCAATCCCAATTATTGGAACTAAAATTAAAAAAATAAAAAAAACTATATATACTGGAGTCACGATTTTTTTCAAAAAGGATGTCTCAAGTATTGAAATAAAAATCATTATATTTAATGCAAAAAATGTAAATATTAAATGTTTTGAAAAAAAAAAGTAATAATCTTTGTTTAGTCTTTCACCAGCAAGGGTTGAGGTAGAAGAAAAAGAAAAAAAAAGTCCTAATATAAAAAGGGTTATGAAACAAAAAAAAATCTTTTTATCTATATTTCGCCAATAATTAATAAATCTAAATTTAAATGTATTTTCTCGCATAATAGATACAAAGTTTTTTAAATTGTTTTCCTCTTTCTTCAAAATTAGAAAATTGATCATATGATGCTGAAGCAGGGCTTAATAAAATAGTATTATTTTTTTTTTTAAAAACTTTTATATCCTTCAATATTTGTATAACTGAATTTTTTAAATTTCTGGCAGTAAAAACTTCAACTTGATTTCTAATTTGTTTCTTAAAGAAATTGATGTTATTGCCAATTATGTAAGCTTTTATAATATTCTTTTTGATTTTTTTTAAAAGTATCTTATCATTTTTTTTTGGTAGACCGCCTAAGATCCAAAAAATATTTTTTGTATTTTCTAAAGCAACTTTTGTAGCTTGAAATGAAGTAGCTTTTGAGTCGTTAATAAATAAATTTTTTTTTCTTTTGTAAAAAATTTCGTATCTATGAGGAAGACCTTCAAAAGTATTTAATGATTTTAAAAAAGAATTTTCTTTTATTTTCAATATTTTTGTTAAAGTAAAAACAAAAGACATATTTTCATCATTTATTTTTGATTTAATATATTTATTTTTGATTTTTGACTTAAATTTTTTATAAGTTTTTACATTCGGAATTACTAACTTTCCATGTAATTTTCTTTTTTTAAAAAAATTTTTGAAATTTTTATTCACTAGAGAAAATTGATCACTTGTTTGAAAGTTAAATATCTTAAATTTAGAGTTTACATAATTTTTCATAGTTCCATGCCAGTCTAAATGGTCATTGGTTATATTTAAAAGAATTGCATAGTCAGGCCTAATAAATTTAGAGTGAGCGAGCTGAAAAGAGGATGCTTCTATAATTATATAACTATTTTTTTTAATCTTTAAATTTAAAATAGGAGTACCTATATTTCCACCAAGCAATATTTTAAAATTATTTTTTTTTAATACATGGGAAATAATTTTACATGTTGTTGATTTACCATTAGAACCCGTAACAACTACACTTTTTAGAAAATTTTTTAATGAAAAAATTAAATCTAAGTCTGTAATAATTTTATTCTTATAATCAAAAAGTTTTGTTTTATTTTTCGAATTTTCTAGACTTATCCCTGGACTTAAAATTATATAATCCACTTCTTTCAAAGTTTTATTCAAATTATGAGTTCTTTTTTTTTTATATAAATTCTTATTTTCATCATCCCAAACAAGATAATTTTTAATTTCATTTCTCTTAAAAAAATTTACAACTGATTTTCCAGTTATTCCTAATCCATAAACAAGAAAGGATAGTTTTCGAAGATTTTCAATAGACTTCATCTACTACCTTAGTTTAAGTGTAGCTAAACCTATTAGAGCAAGAATAATAGCTATAATCCAAAAACGAATTACAATAGTTGATTCTGCCCATCCCTTTTTTTCAAAATGGTGATGGATAGGAGCCATCCTAAATATTCTTCTTCCAGTTAATTTAAAAGATACTACTTGAATGATTACAGATATAGTTTCTAAAACAAATAAACCTCCGATTATTGCGAGAACAATCTCGTGTTTAACGATAATTGCAATAGCAGCTAATGAACCACCTAATGAAAGTGATCCTGTGTCACCCATAAAAATTTTTGCTGGTGGTGCGTTATACCAAAGAAATCCCAAACAAGCTCCAACGATTGAACCACAAAAAATAGAGAGCTCGCCCACTGAAGGAATATATTGAATTTTTAAATACTCTGAGAAAATAGTATTTCCTACTACATATGAGATTAAAGTAAAGGAAAGAGCCACTAACATTACTGGAACGGTTGCCAAGCCATCAAGTCCGTCAGTTAAGTTTACAGCATTTGAAGCCCCAATAATAACGAATAGACCGAAAGGAATGAAAAAAAGTCCCATGTGTAAAATCAAGTTTTTAAAAAATGGAAAATATAGATTATATAAATATTCATGATTGGTATATTTAATTAAAATTAATAAAGTTATAACCGAAATAATTAATTGTCCTGTAAACTTATATCTTGATTTTAATCCACTTGAGTTCTTATATTTTATTTTTAACATATCATCTAGGAAACCAAGACCGCCTAAGCTTAATGATACAAAAATTAAAGTCCAAACATAAATATTTTTTAAATCTGCCCAAAGTAAAGTGCTAGTTATAATTCCAATAATAATTATTACTCCGCCCATAGTTGGAGTACCAGATTTTTTGACAATATGGTCTATAGGGCCATCTTGCCTTATTGGACCAGTTATCATTTTTTCTGAGAAAATTTTGATTAATGGACCACCTATCAAAAAAACAACTACCAAAGAGGTCATTACCGATAAGCCAGTTCTGAAGGTCAAATATTTGAATACATTAAAAAAAGAATATTGATCTATTAAAGATGTAAAAAAATAATATAACATTTAACGACCTTTTATAATCCTTTTTGTTAAACGATTTAATCCTGTAGCATTAGATCCTTTTATTAATAGGTAATCATTATTAGCTATAAAGTTTTTTAAAGTAAAATCTATATCTTCGTCTACCTGTAGAATATTTCCACGCTTATTTTTATTAATATTTTTATAAGTTATTAGAGTTTTACTGCCTTTAATAAACACTTTATCAATGTCTGAATTGTTAATAACTTTTGATAAATCTTTATGGAAATTGTCTGACTTTTTGCCTAATTCAAGCATATCACCAAGCAATAAATATTTTTTAAAATTTGTTTTTTTAATAGAACTTAAATTATTAATTGCAATTTTTACAGAGAGAGGATTTGCATTATAACTTTCATCAATTAATTTAAATTTTTTGTTAAATTTTTTTATACTGTAAATCCTACCTCTACCTTCAGATGGCTGAAAATTTTCAAAATATTTGCTTATTTTTTTAATATTAAGTTTTAGTTCTTTCAGCAAGGCTAATGAGGAGAGAACATTATAAATATTTATATTTTTTACCTTTAAATAAATGATTTGATTATTAATTTTTATAGATAATTTAGTAAAATTACCATTTTTAGATATTCGAAATGGATGTAAGTCTGACTTTTTGCTCAAACCAAAAGAAACTACATGTATTTTTTTTGACTTTGCCTTTTTCTTTAAATGAGCAAAATACTCGTCATCTCTATTTAAAATAATTGTTCCTCCTTTTTTGATATTTAAAATGATTTCACTTTTGGCATCAGCTATTCCTTTAACGTTTTCAAAATTTTCAATATGAGCCTCACCAATGTTTGTTATTATACCTATATGCGGTTTCACAAGTTTTGAAAGTGAAAATATTTCTCCAGCATTACTCATACCTAATTCGAATACACCATATTTATGTTCAACATTTAAATGTGATAAACTTAACGGTACTCCAAAATGATTATTAAAAGATTTAGGTGAACTAAAAGTTTTTCCGAAATTTTCTAGCAAATCACTTATTAGATTTTTTAATGAAGTTTTTCCTGCGCTTCCGGTTATAGCTATTATTTTTGCATTAGTTTTTTTTCTCTTTAATTCTGCAAATTTATTTAAAAAATTTATTTCACTAGTAACCTTTATTAATTTTTTTTTATATTTTTTGTTATTTTTTGATGAAACAATATATTTTGCTCCATTATCGAGAGCTTTAGATATAAATTTGGTGCCATCATTATTTTTTCCTTTAATTGTTAAAAAAAGATTATCTTTTTTTACTGTTCTTGAGTCTATAGAAATTCCATTAAAGTTTCTCAGGCTAAAATTTTTTACAATGTTTTGAAGAATTTTGTTATTTTCGATAAGGTTTAATTTTTTGATTGAAAGATTATTCCTTAGCTTAATTTTTTTTACAATCTCTTTATCTGAAATTGAAAGAATTTTATTTTTATAAATTTGCTGGGTTTCATGTCCTTTGCCAGATATTAAAATAGTTTCATTAGGACCAGCATTAGATATAGCAGTTTTTATTGCTTTAACCCTATCTCCAATATTTAAAAATTTATCATTTTTTATATGTTTGGCGATTTCATTTCTTATTTTTTCTGGTCTTTCATTCCTTGGGTTATCGTCAGTAATATATATCTTTTTACAAATTGAATTAGCTACTTTAGCCATCAAAGATCTTTTTTTGAAATCACGGTCTCCTCCACACCCAAAAACTAGTGAAATGTTTTCCCCGTAATGATTTTTTGTTGCATTAAGAGCCTGAAAAAGAGCATCAGGTGTATGCGCAAAATCTACAATTACATTTATATTATTTCTAAAAGTTTTTATTAATTCTAATCTACCGTCGGTAGGTTTTATCTTTTTTAGTGATTTAAAAATTTTTTTTTCTTGTAAACCAGATACTTTTGCAGCAGCTATTGCCATTGATAAATTTTGAGATTGAAATTTATTTAATATAGGGCCTGGGGCGAATTTTAATTTATTCTTTATTGGGGAAACATCTATTAGTTTTAGATTTCTATTAGAGGAAATTTTTTTTAGTATTGAAAACTCTTTTGTAGAGCTATCGCAAATTATAATTTTTTTTGTTTTAAGAATTTTCTTAAACAAAGTCATCTTAGCGCTTAAGTAAGCTGTCATTGATTTGTGGTAATCAAGATGATCTTGGCTAAAATTAGTGAATATGCCTACATTAAGATTTAAATGATTAATTCTTTTTTGGTGTAAGCCGTGACTTGAAGCCTCGATAATTACGTTATCTATATTTTGTTTTTTCAATTTTTCTAAAATTTTGTGTAGATAAATAGTATCAGGTGAAGTGAGTTTAGTTTTTATAATTTTTTTTTTATGTTTTACGCCAAGAGTGCCAATAGAAGCTACAGGTACATTATTTAAACTCAAAATCTGATAATATAAATCAGCAACTGAAGTTTTTCCGTTTGTTCCGGTAACTGCTATTATATTTTTTGGTTTTTCTTTATAAAATTTTGAACAAACATTACTTAAAACATTTCTTATATCTGATGTTTTAATTATAATTATTTTATTATTTTTATATTTACATTTTTTTGAACAAATTACTACAGAAGCTCCTTTTTGAACTGCTTCATCAATAAATCTTTCACCATCAAAGTTATTTCCTTTAATTGCAAAAAAAATATATCCTTTTTTAATATTTTTGCTATCTATCGCTAGACCACGTATTTTAATTTTTTGGTTTCTGCTTGAGAGGTTATTTATTAGTTTTTTCAGCAACATAATGGTAGTTAAAATCATTACTCTTTATGGCTAAAATTGGTCCAATTTTTTTTATTATTTTGCCAGCAACATATACTGCGTTCCATCCTGCTTCATTTCGAGTGCCTTTAATTTTAATTCCTCTATAATTGTAAATTAAGTCTTTTGCTACTTGGGGATTTTCAAGCATTACTAGTAAAGCATATTTTGGTTTATCAGAAGGAAAAATGGATATGAAAGTATTTAGGTTTTTATCTTCGAATCTATAATTTTGAGAAGTCCCCGTTTTTCCACCTACATTGTAACCATGTATATCTGCAAGGTTTGCGGTTCCTTGATCCTTTGAAACTACTTTTCTCAAAATTTTATTAATATTAATGCTTGTCTCTTGAGATATAAGTCTACCGTATGTTTGGTAATTTTCTTTTTTTATGAGATTTGGCTTAATTATTTTTCCACCATTTGAAAGAGCTGCATAAACTGATACGGCTTGCAAAGGAGTTGTTGTGATACCATGCCCAAAAGATACTGTCTCTAATTTACATTTGTTCCAATCAAAGATTATCGGATTTCCAACCTCTTCAATTTGTAGGTCTGGGCTGTCAAGTAAACGTGCGTCATTAATAAATTTTTTAAATTTTTCTTCACCAATTTTTCTAGCGAGTAGCAATGTTCCTACGTTAGAAGATCTTATCAAAATGTCTTCGACAGATAAATTTTTAGGAAATTCCTTGATATCTGAAATTACATATTTAGAACATTTTACTGATCGTGGTATATTTTCTATTATAGTTGACGGTTTTACAATGTCATTTTCTAAAGCTAAAGCAATAGTGAATGTTTTAAAAATTGATCCCAATTCATATACACCTTTAGTAATCTTATTTATATAATTTTTGTCCCTGAGGTCTGCTCTCGCGTTAATATCAAAATTTGGAAGTGAAACTAAAGATAAAATTTCTCCATTATTAACATTCAGTAATAAAGCTGCACCTCCTGAAGCTCTAAAAGTTTTAAGAGAATGGTCTAACTCTTGGCTAATCAGATGCTGAATATTTGTATCTAATGTAAGTTTTAGTGGCTCGTCTGCTAAATTTCTATTTTTTAATTCTTTATCAAAATATTTTTCTATACCTGAAATACCATAATTGTCGTAATCAACTTGACCTACTACATGACTGAATAAATGTGAGTGTGTGTAAATTCTAGATTGAAATGGTTCAAAAATAACTCCTTTTTCTCCTAATCTCCATAATTTTTCTTTTTCTTTTTGGTTTATTCGTTTTTTAATATAAAAATATTTACCTTTATTTAGTTTTTTTTCTATGGTTTGAATTGATAATTCTGGGAAATTTAATCTCAGCTTAATCAAGAAATTTTCTTTGTTATCTACTAATCTTGGATTAACAGCTGCGTGGTAAGATTTGATATTTCTTGAAATTAAATCCCCATTTCTATCAACAATATCACGTCTTAATGTAACATAATTTTGAGTATTTAATTCCTGATTGTATATTTCTATTTTATTTAAAGAAATATGGATTATCTTAATACTAAATATAAGAACTAAAGAAAAAAATAAAAAAAATAATAAGTAAATTCTGTCCTGTGATAATTTTTTACTTTGGTTGAATTTATTTTTTTTATTAGTTTCTAGATAATCTTCAAAGTAGAAACTTTTTTGATTAACATTATGATTTTTATTTTTTTTGGCTTTTTTTCTCATTAAAATTATTTTGGTTTGCTATTTTATTTTCAAGGTCAATTAAATTCTCTATACTTAAAAATATCTTTGAATATTCAATAGGAAAATATTGGATACTATCTAAACGTTTAATCCTTTTTTCTATCATAGCAGGGGAAGTTAAATAGGAAAAATCTAACTGCGTTTCATAAAGATCTTTTTGTTTAAGATTAATATTTTTATTCATGAGAAATATTTTTTTTTCAATTTCCCTTGTTTGATTTTTAACTATAGAAGTTCCAATAAGCAAAAATGAAAAGATAGCGACGGATATAAAAATTTTGAACTTAGACATTAGTTGCCTCTAAATTTAGATATTTTTTAAATTTACTTAAAAGAATTTTTGGATAAAAAAATTTATTTACACTTCTTGTGGCACATCTCAATTTTGCTGATCTTGAAGGATTATTTTTAATGACTTCTGTTTTTGATGGTTTGATAGCCTTTTTCGAAAAGTTTTCAAATAAGCCATAATTCTTTCCTTCTTGTTCTGGAAAATACCTTGATGGTCTAGACCTGTTGTTGGAATAATTACTAAAAAAGTATTTTACTATCTTATCTTCTATTGAATGAAAACTTATTATCAATATTTTTCCACCAGGTTTCAACATTTTTGTAGCGATGATTATCCCATTAATAAGTTCAGTAATTTCTTTATTTACAAAAATTCTTAGTGCTTGAAAAGTTTTTGTGCTTGGATTTATTTTGCTGATAAAATTTTTTCTTTTGCTTTTCTCAATTATTTTCACTAATTCATTTACTTTAGTAATTTTTTTTTGAGTTCTTGATTTAACAATATTTTTTGCAATTTTAGAGGCCTCTTTCTCCTCACCTAATATCTTAATAATTGATTTTAATTTATCCTCACTTAAATTATTAACTGCGTCCTGTGCTGAAACATCAGTCAGTCCCATTGTCATGTCCAAACTATCCTTGGACTTAAACGAAAATCCTCTTTTTAAATCATTGAGTTGAAGTGAAGAAAGTCCAAGATCGAAAATTATAGTATCTACTCGATTATTTAAAACTTTGTCGATTTGACTAAATCTTAAATGATAAAAATCGAATCTATTTTTAAATTTTTTTTTTAGTTTTTCTGCAATTGAAATTACTGATGTATCTCTATCTATCCCAATTACTTTTGTATTAGGAAATTTTAGTATAGCTTTTGAATAATTTCCCCCTCCAAAGGTACAATCAACAAAAATGCCACCTTTTTCTGGAGATGAAAATTTAATTATTTCGCTCAACATCACCGGGTAATGGGTAGACTCCAGTGATGATAGTTGAGTTTTCATTAATGTATAATTTTTTCATTAAAACTTTTGTCTTCTTAAAAATGCAGGTATCTCAAAGTCTTCGTCTTCATCTTTATCTTGATCAAACAACTGTTCTGATGTGCTATCTTCAGAGGCATCATTTGTTTGAATTTCTTCCTGATTGTTTTCCTCCGAAAAAAGCTTTGGAGTGTGTTCTTCATCAGAAATTCTTTGTAAGAGACTGTCATTATTAAAATTTGAATTTTCCTCTTTAATTTCTGTATTTTTTTCCATATACGAAGCACTTTCAATTGATACTCCAGAAGATATATCTTCATTATCATTTGAGTATGATAAGGCGTCCTCTGCAATTTTATTTTCCTCATTGTGCTCATAGCTATTAATTAAAGCGCTTTGTTCCTCGCTGCCTTTAATTTCAAAGTTTTGGTCAAGTTTTAAAGCGGTTGCCCCATCGATAGCATCTGCTACATTTGTATCGACATAATTATTGTTAAACAGACTTTCTCCATGATTAAAACTCCTATTAGCTGGTGAACCGTTACTAGAATTATTGTTTACCAAGTTAAGATAAGGTTTTGACTCTGAACCATGTAGGGCTGTTGCAACAATTGATACCCTTATCTTGCCATTCATATTTTCATCTTTTATCGCTCCAAAAATCAGTTCAGCTTCTGGGTCTACTTCTGCTCTTATTTTGTTAACTGCTGCATCAACCTCAAAAAGTTTGATGTCACTTCCCCCAGTTATGTTAACAAGCAAACCTTTAGCACCTTGCAATGTATATTCATCAATTAAAGGATTGTTTAAAGCTAATTCTGTAGCAGCCATAGCCCTATTTTCCCCTTCGGCTTCTCCAGTACCCATCATAGCTTTGCCGCTAGAACTCATTACAGTTTCAACATCTGCAAAATCAAGGTTTATCATTCCAGGTCTAACCATTAAATCTGTGATACTTTGAACTCCGTGTTTCAAAACATCGTTTGAAAGACTAAATGACTCTTCAAATCCTGTTGACTCATTAGCAATTTTAAATAAATTTTGATTAGGAACAACAATGGTTGTGTCCAAGTGTTTCTTAAGCTCCTCTAAACCTAAAGTTGCCCTTCTCATTCTTTTTGGTCCTTCATATCCGAATGGCAGTGTTGTTACCCCAACAGTTAAAATGTTCATTTCTCTTGCTGCTTTAGCAATCACATGCGAAGCCCCAGTGCCTGTGCCTCCACCCATTCCTGAGGCAATAAAAACCATGTTACTTCCTTGGATATAATTAACAATTTCATTGATTGACTCGTCAGCTGCAGCTTGGCCAATATCGTGCTTTGCGCCTGCTCCCAAACCTTTTGTCAAATTCATGCCTATTTGTATTTTGGCATCCGCTTTGCTCATTTTAAGATCTTGGGCGTCAGTATTAACAGCCACAAATTCTACACCTTGCATGCCAGCTTCGATCATGGCGTTAATTGCATTTCCACCTGCACCTCCAACCCCTATCACCAATATTCTAGGTTTAAGCTCTCTTAATTCTCCACCACCAACATTTATACTCATAACAAGTCCCCTTTCTGTTTATTATCCCATTTTAAGTTAGATCTATTTTGGAAAGCTTTTTTTCTAGCAAAAACTTTAAATTTTTGAAAATTTTTAGGCTCCCAAATTTGAAATGTTTTTCCGAGACCAACGAATAATATATTGGTTTTTATTTTTGCATGAACGAGAAGTTTTTCTGATATAGAAACTCTTCCTTCTGTATCAAATTGAAAGATTTCACTTTCTGATAGAACAGAAGTTGCGAAGAAATCTCTTTTTTCCTCAAATGGATTTAGTGTATCGATTGTATTTGATAATTTTTCAATTCTATCTTGAGAACAAGCTTCTAAGGCAGAGTAATTAAAAGAGGGATAAGTTACAAATCCATTGTATCCCATTGAATTTAGGTAAGATCTAAAAGTGGATGGCACTGAAACCCGACCTTTCTTGTCTATTTTGTTCTCGTAACTTGATAAAAACATTTCTTTTAAATAGCCTAATTGTTTTAAAAATATTCACATTACCCTCCATTATGGGATTATTTGGGATTGTATGGGTTTTTTAAAAATAGTCAACAACATAAAAATGCTCCCAAGGTACAAAAGTAGAACGATGATGTTTGAAATTGCCAGATAATCTATAAGCCGGGTTCTGTCATTGAAGATGTCATTTATCTAGGCTTAAGTTCTCACTCAAGCTCAAGCGGTTAACCCAGAAGACTAACTAAAGACTGTTTTTAG
>MDTA01152797.1_pt1 | contig 30445 bp, 23 predicted proteins | sample 811151 | NCBI WGS metagenome assembly MDTA01 (sample SAMN05326648, study PRJNA326480) | marine metagenome | isolation source: seawater | place: Indian Ocean: South | collected 2010 | reverse complement strand
ACGGATAGTCTCAGAGGTCATGGCTTCCAATGGTTCCACTTCGATGGCTTCTATTTGCGGTGGATGCTTGGCCCTCATGGACGCTGGGGTTCCCATCGCTGATCCCGTCGCTGGAATTTCGTGCGGTCTCGTAACGGAAAACGATGAAGAAGGCAAAATTGCTAAGAGCGTTATTCTGACGGATATTCTCGGCGAGGAAGACCATTTTGGCGACATGGACTTTAAGATCGCAGGAACGCGCAATGGCATAACCGGTTTTCAGCTCGATCTGAAGATAAATGGTCTTCCTTTCGACTTAGTGAGAGACTCCGTTGCCCAATCGCGAGAAGCCCGTTTGGCCATTCTGGATTCTATGGCCGAGACTATCGACAAGCCTCGTGAAAACGTCAGCGAGAACGCTCCTAGAATTACTTCGATCCAAATCAATCCTGAGAAGATCGGCGCCCTCATCGGCCCAGGTGGAAAGAACATTCGCCGGATCGTAGAAATCACAGGGGCTCAAGTCGACATCGACGAAGACAATAGCGGCAAGGTTAACATCTACGCTACCAGTGAAGAGGCTATGAATCGGGCGATTCAGGAAATTGACCTCGCTTGTGGTGAAATCGAGGAAGGTAAAATCTACCGTGGAATCGTCAAAGGCGTGAAGGAGTTCGGATGCTTTGTAGAAGCCCTTCCCGGACAAGAAGGACTCGTTCATATTTCCGAACTTGCCGACTTCCGGGTCAAACGTACCGAGGACGTCTGCAAGCCTGGCGACGAAATGGTCGTCAAGTGTATCGGCATCGATGAGAAAGGTCGCGTACGCTTGAGCAGGCGGGCCGCTCTCGAAGAGCTTGAAGCTCGCAAAGCTGCAAAAGAAGAGGAATCTTCCGATTCCGAATCTGAAAAGGAGCCCGCGGAAACTGCTTAGTCGATCCCCGTATCTGATTTGTCTCAACCAACGAGGCCAGAGTACACTACTCTGGCCTTTTTCAGCTCTCGTTAACTCATGAAGATCCTTGTAACAAACGATGACGGCATCCAGTCGCCCTTCCTCTATTCCCTCGCGAAAACCGTGGCCGCTAGCCACGACACTATCGTGGTTGCTCCGTCTGACGAGCAGAGCTGGATTGGAAGAGCGATGACGCGACGAGGACGAATTGATTTGGCTGAAGTCCACGATCAATTTTCCTGTCCCGCCTACAGTCTGACAGGTACGCCCAGCGATTGCGTCAATATCGCCCTAGGCTACTTATGTCCTGAGCCCCCAGATCTTGTTCTATCAGGAATTAATATTGGTCACAATGCCGGTCTAAGTTTCGTTGCCTCGTCTGGAACAATAGGAGCGGCTCTCGAAGGGGCCTTGCATGACATTCCAGCAATCGCCGCGTCTATGTATCTCGATCCCAACCGTTTTCAGCGAGTCGATCACGCTAGAAGAGAACTTGATTCCGACATCCAATCTCACGTGGACCAAGCCTCCGCCTTGCTTGGCTCATTCCTGGATTCATTTTTTGAAAAGCATCGACCTCAGTATGGGCAAGTGCATTCGATCAATTTCCCCACCGACAATTTGGATGCAGCTAGATTCGTTAGAAGTCGGACTGCGCACACAATTTCCCAACCACTGTTTGAACGAGACGGTAACCAATTTCGATTCTGTTATAAGCCCTTGGAAACGCGAAACTCCCAAAGCAAACCGACTGATCGAGAAACTGTACACAATGGGGATATAAGCCACACGATATTCGACTATTCTAATTTGTGCCAGTAGTCGTTTTTATCATACAGTGATATTAATCGCTTGACGGTATTGACAGTCATTTCCACTCGGCATACTAGCTGCGTTCTAAAACCGAAAGCATGAAACCCGAGCTCAAACCAAATCGCCCATATTTCTCTTCTGGGCCTTGCAGCAAGCGCCCAGACTGGTCACCAACTAGCATCGAAGGCGCTCTCGTAGGGAGATCCCACCGTTCCAAAGGCGCGAAGGCCCGGATCAAAGATGTGATTGATCGATCGAAGTCGATCTTAGGAATTCCGCACGACTATGTTTGCGGAATCGTGCCGGCTTCTGACACTGGCTCCCTAGAAATGGCTCTTTGGAATCTTCTCGGGCAGCGAGGCGTCGAGATGCTAGCTTGGGAATCCTTCGGGCTTAGTTGGGTGACCGATGTCGAAAAGCAGCTCAAACTCGACGACGTCACTACACGCATAGCCGACTACGGCGAGCTTCCGAAGCTCGACCTTGTTGATTTTACCAAAGACGTTGTTTTCACCTGGAATGGCACCACTTCTGGAGTAAAAGTCCCCAATGGGGATTGGATACCATCCGATCGCGAAGGGCTCGCTATATGCGATGCAACTTCAGCGGTATTCGCTATGGATTTGCCTTGGGGCAAACTCGATGTTGTCACGTGGTCCTGGCAGAAAGTTATGGGAGGAGAAGCGGCGCACGGAATGATCGCCCTCAGCCCCAGGGCAGTCGCTCGTATTGAAAGCTACTCTCCCCCTTGGCCACTACCCAAGATATTCCGCTTAGCTAAGGGAGGAAAACTCATCAAAGGAATTTTTGAAGGAGCGACTATCAATACAGTTTCAATGATTTGCGTTGAAGACGCCCTCGATGGCCTCCTTTGGGCGGAAAGAATTGGCGGATTGAGTGCGCTCATTGATCGATCCAACTCGAATCTTCGTGTCGTTGAAGAATGGGTCGCCGATCGAGATTGGATCGACTTTCTGGCTAATGACCCTTCCCAGCGATCGAACACGTCCATTTGCCTGCGTATCACCGACCCATGGTACCAATCGCTGTCCGACGAGGAGCAGCAGAAAAAAGCCAAGCAATTAGTTGCTTTAATCGAGAAGGAGGATGTCGCCTATGACTTTGGTTCATACCGAGACGCCCCTCCAGGAATTCGCATCTGGGGAGGAGCTACCGTCGAATCTCAAGATACCGAAGCCCTCCTGCCGTGGATCGATTGGGCATATCAGGAAATCAAGAACAGCTAAAATTAAAAAGTTCCCCTAGCCTGTCTTGAGAATCGGTTTTTTGTCCCAGGGCAGCGGAACGCTGACGGGAGTCTTGTCCCACACTTCATACGGGTGAAACACCTTTCCGGGATTCAAAATTGCCTTTGGGTCTAGCGCTCGTTTGATAGCTAACATGGCTTCGATCTCAGCTTCTGATCGGGCAATTCTCAGGAAAGGCGATTTGGCCAGACCAATGCCATGCTCTCCGGAAATCGTCCCGCCCAATTTTACGACTGTGCGCATCAAGTCCTTGACGGCTTGTTCGGCTCGAGAGCGCTCTTCTGGATTCGCTCGATCAAACATGATGTTAACGTGAAAGTTTCCATCCGCCGCATGCCCAAAAGTAGGCATAGGCAGTTTCCACGTTTTGCGGAGACGTTTGATCTCATCCGAAAGCTTTAACTGGCTCTCCAGCGGTACTACGATGTCTTCATTAAGCTTGTCTTTTCCGAGAGCGAACATCGCTCCGCTGCACTTGCGACGGACCTCCCAAAGGTTATGCGCTTCGTTTTCATTTCGAGCTGCCTTGAACGCCAGAGCCCATTCATTGACCCACTCTTTTATTGAGCGTTTCACTTGTCGCAACTCTACCGCGCTCCCATCGAACTCAATCAATAAAAGAGGCTTGCCGCCGACTTCCTTGAAGAGGCGAATCCCGGCTATCTCCTCTGCGCAATAAATCGATCCCTCATCAAGATATTCGAGGATTGAGGGAGTCAGTCCGCTTTTAAGCATCGCCTTGACAGCCCGCAGCGCTCGCTTCTCGGTAGAAAACGCTGCTACGCACGTCCACGTGGCTTCTGGTTTAGGAATTAGCCGTAAAACCGCCTTGGTGATTACGCCAAGCGTTCCTTCACTGCCTATCCACAAGTCCCGAATATTGTATCCAGTAGCGAATTTTTTGTATTCGCCACCCCACGACACTTTATCGCCACTAGGGAGATAGCCCTCCAAAGCGACAACGAAATCACGAGTTACTCCGTACTTAGCGCAACGCATTCCTCCAGCGTTGCAGGCAATATTTCCCCCGACCGTACAGTATTTCAACGATGACGGATCCGGTGGGTAGAAAAGTCCCTCGTCTTCAGCCTTTCTCTGCAACTCCCCGATAACGGCTCCCGGCTGGACAACGGCCATCGACTTCTCTTTCCGTATCGCAATTCGCTTCATCGGGGATGTATCCAATACCCAACCGCCATGGACAGGACTCGCGGAACCAGTTAATGACGTTCCCGCTCCGCGAGTGGTAACTGGAACGCTGTAGCGATTTGCCAATCGAAGAACTTTTTCCACGTCCGTATCCGATCGAGTGCAAACCAAAGCAGCATACTCGTACGACAATTTACCACTATCAAATGACGCCATGAACTTGCGTTCTCCGTCACGAAAAACTTTCCGCGGCCCCAGCAGCTTCAACAATTCGCTGGTCGCTCTAGAGTGATTTTTCCGAGTTGTTTTCATCAAAGTCTACTTGTCCGATCGTCCAGTTTCGCCTCGTTTGAAGATCGCATTAAAAATGGCATTCATTTCTTCCATCTTCAGCCACTTCAGGAAAGCAAAATAAAACCCAGACCCTATAGTCACCGAAACCAACAATGCAGCCAATGGACTTTGAGCGATTGAACCAATACGGAACAACCCTGTTTTAACAACCATGAGTACCAGCAACATCAATAAACTGCCAACCGCAAACTTTGATAATGGAGAGATGATACTTCTCAGTCGAACATTGCCACCTTGTCTCGCCAACGCTCTGTGCATATACACACCTTGAAGTATCGTCGCTGCGTTGCTGGCTATAACCAACCCTTCGATGCGGTTTAAAGCCTTCAATAATGTAATGCTTAAAATGATGTTCACAATCAGTGCCAATGCTGCGCCTCGAACGGGTGTTCGGGCGTCTTTCATAGCGTACAAGGCCCGTGTTTCGATGGAGACAAATCCGTAAAACGGCATTCCTGCAGCGCAAATCATCAAAATAGGAACGAGCGCACGCGTATCGGATGCTCCAAACGCTCCTCGTTCGAATAAAGTAGCAATGATCTCCGGGGCCAAAACCATGAGCCCTATCGCTGCTGGTATCGTCAGCATCATAGATAAGGATATTCCTTCGAGACACGTTCTCCCATAGTCTTCGTTGTTCCCACGAGCAATCGAGCGCGACATCGCTGGAAACACCACCGTGGCAATGGCGATGGTGAAAATGCCCAACGGCAACTCAACGAGCCTGTTGGCCAAATAGATAAGAGTTGCTCCAGAATCATTAAACTCTAATGCCAGCAAACGAGAGACAATGACATTCAGCTGGTAAGATGCTGCTCCGAAAATCCCCGGAAGCGTCAGAAACAATACCGACCTTAATCTACCGGATACTGAGAAATCGAACTTCGGTTTCCATCCCTCTCTAGCGAGGGCAACGCCAGGAACGACGAATTGCAACACTCCGCCCACCAAAACGCCCAAACATAGGAATAGCATTTTTTGCTCTTGGCTTTCCGCCAGCCACCAACCACCAATTCCTAAAAACAACATCATGCTGCAATTAAGCCAAACCGCAGTCATCGCCGGAATGCCAAATCGTCCCAGCATATTCAATACGGCTGAAAGCATCGCTGCCAAGCAAACTGGTATTATGTACGGGAATACAAGCTTCGCAAGTCGAGCGCCAACCACTCGATTTTCCTCCGTTGAATTGGATTCGAGCCAATCAAGAATTCCATAAGCGATAAAAGCCAGAGACACGCATACAAGCAATAGCCAGGAAAGCGTTTTATTCACCAACTGAAATACCGCTTCTTTCCCTTTGGATTCCATCTCTTCCGAAAGATTCGGCATCAAAGCCGCCGCCAGCGCCCCTTCCCCGAGCAAACGCCTAAACAAACTGGGAAGCGCAAATGCCGCGGTGAATGCCGAATTCAGCAAACTCGTCCCGAAAACTGCCGTAATCAACATATCACGGAACAGGCCAAATACGCGCGATAACAAGGTCATAGCGGATACCACGCCCATCTGCCCCAGCATTTTAGACATGCCTTAGTTGACAGGCAAAGAGGCCCTGCGAGCAAGACATTTGGCACCCAATCGCATTCCCAACATTGACAGGCTTCGGCACGATTCTAGCTTTCCAGTCCCAAGCATCACAACTCTGCCCTTATGATCAACGCTGCCAATGTACGAACCTTCCGGCCGACCCGCTGACTCATTAGCGATATAACTCTTTCCAATGAATTTAATAGAAACTTTGATCGGCAAACTGCAGACCCATCCTAAGCGATTCGTATTCACCGATGGCACCGATCCCCGTGTATTGCAAGCGGCTCGACAAATAGTGACGCGAAAAATGGGGGTCCCGTTTCTCCTGGGCGATCGCAGCCTTGTCAAAGAAACCGCCGAGAAACTGGGGATAGCAACCAAGGGAATACGGATTATTGAACCCGCCCGAAGTAGCGACATAGATCTTTTTTGCGAGGACCTAAAGTCGCTTCCAAAATTTCAATCCCTTACGGAAGATGAACTCCGATCCAGAGCAGCCGAATCGCCCATTTTCGCTACGCTCATGCTTCGTCGCAACCAAGCGGAGGCGTTGATATCCGGAGCAACGACTCGGGCCTCCAGCGCGTTGCGCGCCCTTTTTCAAATCGTCGGTACGCAGCCAGGAGTCAAAACCGCGTCTTCCCTTCTCCTGATCGACATGGAAGCCAAAGAAGTCGGTATCCATGGGGCCCTATTTTTGGGCGACTGCGGAGTCATACCAGACCCCACCCCCGAACAACTAGCTGATATAGCAATTACAACGGCTTCGCTCGCCCATCACTTGACGGATGCTCGGCCCAAGGTTGCCATGCTAAGCTACACTACCCACGGCAATCCACGTCGTCCAGAGATCGCCAAAGTCCAGGAAGCGACAGCTATCGCCAAGGAGAAGGCCCGACACGTTGGGTTTGATGTCGATATTGATGGGGATTTGCAGGTGGATGCGGCTCTGGATCGAGCAACCGCATTGATCAAAGATACCGAAGAGAGTCCCGTGGCTGGACAGGCGAATATCCTCATATTTCCCGATCTGAATAGCGGCAATATCGCCTCCAAACTGATACATCTCCTATCCGGAGCTAACAAGTATGGGCAAATAATCATGGGATTGAACAGTCCAGCAGCGGAGATCAGTAGAGGGGCTACGGCTCACGATATCCTCGGCGCTGCAGCAATCGTTGGCTGTCAAGCGATCGATCATCGACTCATGCTATGAGCCACCACGCCCAGCGAATGAGCAAGCTTCCTCCGTTCCCCAGTATTCGACGATCCAATTAGATGAGCTCAGTTTCACTAAAGACACGTCCCAACAATGAGTCCACTCGTCGTATTTTCGTCGCAGGTACGAGGATGAACGATGGTAAAACGACGACATGCCTAGGTTTGTTCGCGGCTCTTCAGCAACGATTTGGCAAGGTAGGTTTCATTAAACCTGTTGGACAGCGCTTCGTAAAAATCGATGGGCAATTGATCGACGAAGACTCCGTACTCTTGGAAAAAATCTACCGAGTCGAAGTCCCGATCACCAGCATGAGTCCGATCGCTATCGACTCTAGCTTTACAAAACGCTACCTAGACAAGCCCGGGGAAATTGGAGCTGAGCTTGTTCACAAAGTTTGCGACGCTTTTGACAGAACTTCCTGGGAGAAGAATTTCACATTAATCGAAGGTAGCGGACACGCTGGAGTCGGATCGGTATTCGGCCTTTCAAATGCACGGGTCGCTAGGCTTCTCGGCGCCAAAGCGATAATCGTAAGCCGGGGCGGAATCGGTCAGCCTATCGACGAAATCGCCTTAAACAAAGCTCTCTTCGATAGCGAGGGCGTGGAAGTGGTCGGAGCCATTGTCAATAAAGTTCAATCGGACAAAATGGAGCATATCCGTACCTATACCGGTCGGGCTCTCAAGCGGATCGGCGTTCCCCTGCTAGGATTGCTACCGCAAGAAAAAACCTTAGCATCCCCCAATTTAAAGCAGATTCAAAAACGTGTTTCTGGCCGACTGCTCAATCGAGACTATAGGTTTCAAACCACTCGTTTCGACAACATAATTATCGGAGCGATGACCGCAACGCGTTTCTTGGAAGCGATTTTGCCGAACACTCTTCTCATTACCCCCGGTGATCGAGAAGACATCATTATTGCCGCCTTATCGCATCAAGACAACGACCGTAGCGGATCTGTTTCAGGGATCATACTGACGCGCGGCATTGAACCTTCCGCGGAGTTGGCGAAGCGAATCTACAACAGTCGAGTGCCCGTGGTAATAGCTGAATTCGATAGCTATACGGTTGCTTATCGGATACACAGCATGACGGTAAAGACTCAACCCGAAGACGACGACAAGATCCCGCTTATCAAAAAACTGATACAAGAAAATATCGATCTCAACCAGATCGTCGGTTCCTTTTGAACGTCGAAACTCTATGGGAACAGCAGTTAAGATCACTCTAAGCCGTCAAATCGGATTCTATGCCTAGAGTGCCAGAACTATTTGATCATCCAGAAGCTCAACCTCTTTGATCGCCCCTAGCGAATCGCCAACTTCCGTAGGCAGCGGGATCGCAGAGATACTGTCTTGAAAGAGTTTTTCGACAAAACCGCCAAATTTCGGCAGCGCTAGGGAATTCAAATAGAGCTTATCAACTTTTAGATCCACTCCGTTAGAACCGTTTTCGAAATGGCCAATCGCCTGGGCAACTATTTCAAACCTGTTTTTACTCGGATTAAGAATGATCTTCGAGCTCAGAATGAATTGATCGTTTTCGATTCTGACGTTTGGCGAAGCCAGCGATACATCCACCGGACTCCCCTCTTCATCGGTTTCGGAACTCTTGTATTGGCTGAAGTAATGATTGATCTCCATTTCCGTAAAGGGAATGGACCCAGGCACTTGGCGAGCCAATCGACTGATTCTCGAACGAACCGTCGCCGACTCGCTTGAAGCGACAGCTCCCGGAATAAAATAAGTCGCGTACTTACCAAGCTGGCTATCTCCATTTTCAGCCGGCTGGCTCCTCACTTTGCGAGGCGGTTCCTTAATAAGAATGAATCCTCCCAGCAAAATTCCCAGGCTGATACCTGAAATCGCCGTGAAAATCATTCCGATCGCAGAAGGCTCTTTTGGCAGTTTTCGCTTCATAACGCGCTAGTTCCCATCGGCCTTCCGTTCTAGATTCTTGAAATTATCTCCCATTAAATAGAAATAAATCACCCCTCCGACGAAATAGGCGAACGGTATCATCAGCGTTAGTCCCAGGAATGCCATGGTTGGTACCCAGTACCTTTGAGTGCCTTTTCTCAGTAATCCTCCAATCGCTTGAAAGTTGAAACAGCTCTTAAAATCGCCCGTAAGCGTGTAAAGATATAAAGCAGAACAGCTTAAAGGCCCCGCGAAAAAATACGCCGGGGCTAGCGGCACGCGCGACAGAAACGAATCCCACGGGAATACGGAAACCATGGCGGTGACCAGAGCTATTGGGACAAAAGCGAACAGAAAAACGACTAAAAAGCACTTCAAGCCATCCACGAACAGCTCTTTCCAATCACTCCACTCCGGAAGCGAAATTTCTTCTTGCCGCTTTCCCTGCAAAAAAAGGCGGTAAAGATAGCCAAACGCCACGAAATGGACCAATGGGATTATGGAAAACAGGACTCCCAACATGCACTTATTGAACCAGTTTCGGTCGGCTGAAAGGCGTTTAGTGACTTGCTCAATAGAATGCATTTAGGAAAGCTGTGTGGAATTCAGTAACACAATCGCGCATTTCGCATGGAGTTCAAAGAGAAATTAGCCGCTTTCGTCGCTCGGATCGATTCCGCGATCGACAAAATCACACCAGCGAAAAACGCTCGACCCGCGCGAATTCACGAAGCTATGCGCTACAGCCTTTCAGCTGGCGGCAAACGGATACGCCCCGCTCTTGTGTTGGCATCTAGCGAACTCTTCGAATCTGGAGTCGATGCCCTTCCCGCAGCCGTAGCTGTCGAATGCCTACACACGTATACGCTGATTCATGACGATCTGCCAGCAATGGACGATTCCAAACTGCGACGAGGGGTTGACACCTGTCACATCCGATTTGACGAAGCTACCGCAATCCTCGCGGGAGACGCTCTGCAAACCCTGGCATTCGAGCTCCTGGCCACGCGCTACGCACGCGATCCTAAGTTGGCGGTAGAACTGATCTCCACCTTATCAAACACCGCAGGCAGTCAAAAGCTGATTGGCGGCCAAATGGAAGATATACTAGGAGAGAGTCGATCGCTGAGCGAATCAGAGTTAGAGTTTATTCATCTCAACAAAACGTCTGCTTTGATAGAAGCCAGCCTCAGAATGGGGGCTGCAATCGGTGGAGCCAATGGAAATCAGCGGCAATTGATTTCCGAATACGGACGATGCATCGGACTCGGATTTCAGATCATGGACGATATCTTAGATGCCACCAGCGATTCTCAAACCATGGGCAAAACAGTAGGAGCAGACACAGCAGCCAACAAAACGACTTACGTTTCCGTTCATGGCCTACAAGAATCCCGAAACCGGCTCGCCGCATTGACGGAACGGGCTTGCGAAATCTGCGATTCGCTCGCCGCCTCTTTCCTGAAGCAGCTAGCGGGTTACTTGAACGACCGCACTCACTAGCCTATCGCCAACAGCATGCCAGAGGTTTCGTTCATCATCTCCGCTCACAATTGCGTAGAGCTTACAAGAGCGATGATCGATTCGCTTTTTGCATATACCGATCTCGAAAACCAGGAGTTGATCATTGTCGACGATGCATCAACCGATGGCACCGCAAACTATCTGCGGTCGATCCGAGGAAAACCGATTATACTGACGAACGAAGCGAATTCAGGTTTCGCCAAGTCAAATAATCGAGCCGCTCGCCAAGCTTCCGGAGACTACATTGTTTTTCTAAACAACGACCTGGAGCTAACTCCAAATTGGTTAGATCCTATGATTAAGCTCCATAATTCCGAAGAAAACGTGGGAGCCGTGGGTAATATTCAACGCAATTTCGAAACGGGCTTGGTCGATCATGCAGGCATTTTCTTCGACCTGGAAGGGATGCCAACGCACGCCTGGAAGAATCGAAAGCGCCTGCCCCCCAAGACCTCCAGTGAAAGAAACGCAATCACTGCGGCCTGCATTTTGGTTCAGCGTTCCCTTTTTTTGAAACTAGGCGGCTTCAATGAAGCCTACCTCAATGGAATGGAGGACGTCGACCTTTGCGTCAAAATGAAGTCTGAAGGATATCGACTACTCGTATCTCACCAAAGCATCATTCGTCACCACGTAAGCCGATCGCCCGGGCGGCATCGGTTCAACGACGAAAACTCGGAGATTTTTCGAAAACGCTGGTCGAAATACACGGCTCAATTCGGAGCCCAGGAATGGCCGGCAGAATATATCCATCGCTACGCTAGATACTGGTGGCGAATGAACCCAAGCCTCGCCTTGAAGGCTTTCAGCAGGCTCATCTTCAATCGGAGGAAATTTGCCGAATCCGAATTTCCTTCTATTCCTGAAAGTTCTGCTAAAGACTGCTAATCTTAGATGATCCAATCCTTTCTCAACCGCAAAAAGAGTCCTATTCAGCAGCGATGCCTCACCGATGACTTCACTCGACTGAGGAACCGCTACGAAATCTGGTACAATGTCGCTGAAAAACAGCGCGGAACTCGCGTGACCGTCGAAGGCAAAGAATTGGTCATGCTCGCTAGCAATGAATACCTGGGACTATACGACCATCCTAAAGTTGTTGAAGCGGGAAACAAGGCCCTCAAAGAATGGGGCACCGGAACGATGGGAGCCCGATCGGCAAATGGAGGTAGGCGCTTTCATATAGAGCTCGAGGAAAAACTCGCAGACTTTCTTGGAAAAGAAGCCTGTCACGTCTCCTCAGCAGGCTACCTGTCTTGCATGTCTTCAATAACTGGATTCGCTCAGCGAGGAGATGTCGTCCTAGTTGATAAGAATATGCATTCTAGTGTCTGGGATGGAATTCGACTTTCCATGGCAGAAGTGGAGCGATTTAGTCACAACAGACCAGAACATCTTAAGACCCTCATTCATGAGCTCGACCCCAAAGCCGCGAAGATTATCGCTATCGAAGGCATCTATTCCATGGAAGGCCATATATGCGACCTGCCGAAATTCGTCGAGATTGCCGAGGAAAACGACGGCTTTCTTATCATGGACGACGCTCACGGGCTAGGTGTATTAGGTAATCAAGGACGCGGAACAGCTGATCATTTTGATTTGGTTGATCGGGTAGATATCATCACTGGAAGCCTTTCCAAATCACTCGGCAGCACGGGCGGATTCGTAGCTGGAGACCGAGCTGCTATCGATTATTTGCGAACGCATTCGAAACAAGTCATATTCAGCGCAGCCCTATCGCCTTGCCAAGCGGCCGCCGCCCAAGCAGCGCTTCAAGTAATGCAAGAGGAACCCGAATGGCTCGAAAGACTTTGGAGCAATACCCACCGCTACAAAGCCTTCCTTAAAGATCTTGGTTTGGATACATGGGAAAGCGAAACTCCCGCCATCCCCATCATAATCGGTGACCGTGAAAAGGCCTACTACTTCTGGAAACGCCTCAAAGAAAAAGGCGTGTTCGCCATTTTTGCAACCGCTCCTGGAGTTCCTCCCGGCAAGGATCTCGTGCGAACAGCCATCTCAGCCAGGCATGATGATGCGGATTTTGACATCATCGAGGACGCGATTCGATATGCGGCAGAAAAGCTATAGGCGGAAACAAGCCCTTCTACCGATTCAAGCTCCATCTGTCTCCAAATAATCGACGATATCCGTAGCTGTTGAACTCCACCTTGGAAGCGCTTCAGAGCGAATGCTTGCTTTCAAAGCTTCTAGTTCAGATGGATTCTCGATCAAGCTTCTGAGCTTATTGACGAGGTCCCTTCCATCGCCTCGATTGAAAAGCAGGCATCCACCAAAGCGCGCGTTTTCTCTAATCGAGTGCAGAGAACTACTTAGCGTAGGAACGCCTTTCCACAATGACTCCAATAGTGGCAAACCGCATCCCTCAGCCAAGGAGGGAAGTATGACCAAATCCACCTCGCCGAATACTCGCTGCAAATCCGCATCTCCAAGCTGTCCATGAACTGCAACTGGATAGCCTTTCTTTGCATATCGCTTCAACGATCGTTCAATATCCTTTCCAAAATAAGGATTTGTCCTCCCAACGAAGTCGTAACGAAAATCGCTACCCTCGTCCCAAAGCTTTTTGGCGGCCTCAATCGCAATGTCCTGCCCTTTTCTCGTTTCAATAATGGCGAGCGTAAGTATTCGAAGCGGATCTCCAATCTCCCTTTTGGGTGGAGACCATTCATCGAACACGCCATCGCATCCCAGTTGTATAGACCTCACCGAGGGAGCTTTCTCTAGCTCAAGCCACTCCCAATACTCCTCAAGTTGAATGGCGCTGTGGTTCGATACGGCGAACACGCCACTAAACATCGAAAGCATCTTCATGTAACTCGGATGCCTCTGAACACTATGGGGCCAAGTGAACTCTGGAAATTGCAATGGTATAGCGTCATGAAATATTCCATACGTTCGTCCTGGAAACTCTCTCAAAAAGCCTTCTATCCCCACTCGCTCGAACTCGCAAAATAGCTCGCAAGTAACAAAGACATCCCCTGGCTCAATACTCCATTCCGCTTTTTTCTCGCGAGGCTTGATTGTCTCGGAACGATCATCCCAAACGACTTCAACAAAATGGTCGGTCAAAGCGCGTTTCAATTCCCGTTTCAAGCAATTGGAAACCCTAGCGATGCCTGACTTCTGCCGTTGTTTGCAAGCCTTTGTGACATCGTATAATACCCTGCCTTTGATCATCGTTTTTCTACGTTCTCTAGCTTAAGCTCAACACGAGAGGCTTCAAGAATATAGTTATGAACAGACACGTCACTGTCCGTGATTCAATTGCCTGCTAGCGCTCTCAACTATTCTAGCTTTTCGAAATTTCCGATAGTAACTCCAAAAGCCTACCTGTATTCTTTCGGGCCGAAAACTCGCGCTCGACCCATTCTCGGCCTTCCCCTCGAAGTCTCTGGCACATCGCATCATCCTGCTGAATATGTTTGAAGCATTCAACCCATCTCGATCGGTTTTCCACTTCTGCCAGAAAACCATTTTGTTCGTCCTCGATCGCCTCAATGACACCTGATACCGGGGACGCTACGATTATAGTCCCTGAAGCCATGGCTTCAGGAATAACATTTGGCAGACCATCCCTGTCCCCGCTACGAGCGATGATCCCGGTATGAATTAAAGCGTCAGCCCACGCGATCTGGCTTAAAGTCTCCTCCGCAGAAAGCCTTCCTTTCAATAGTATCCTATCGGAAAATCCCCGGTTTCTGATTTCCACAGACAAATTCTTTCTCAATGGACCTTCGCCAACAATCCCAACTTCAAAATCGATCCCTGAATCGCGGAGAGCTTCATAGATATCTAGCTGATAGGGAAATCCCTTTTTCTCAACGAGACGGGCAACACAGACGATTCTCAATCGTGATCTACACTCTCTAAGTCGCTTGAATTCCGGAAACCTGTTCAGACCTCTTCGAATCAGCTGTATCTTATTTTTATCTACAATTTTGGAAAGAGCGGATCGAGCAGATTCCGTCGATGTATGGATGAACGCAGCGCTTTCAGCTTTAAGAGGTAGCAGCCAATCACCGCCTTTCTCGAAAACGTCGTACGCATGAGCGCCGATCGAATAGGGCCGACCTAAAAAACTGGAGCTCAGCCAACCAAATGCCGCAGGCGCGCTTGACCACACGCAGTGGATTACGTCCGGCCTGTCCAACTTGAGATCACGCTCCCTAACAATAGCAGCACCCAATCCCAATAGATTCTCCCAAAAATTTATCCAGCTTCTTGGACGCCTCCGAAAAAGCTGCTTCCAATGGTCCCAGAAGAAGACTGGTCGAAATAGAATCAACAACGGGAGAAGGTAAAACAGCTTGAGCAATTCAAGCTTATGGAATCGATCGATTTCCAGGCCTTCGAATTTCAAATCACCCTTGTGCAGCGAAACGATTCTCAAATTTGCGCCCAGAGCTCTAAGGGCTCGAACTTCTCGCCGCAAAAAGGTCTCCGAATATACCGGAAACGTTGTCGCCACATAGAGAATACGCATTCGCTTTGCGCGAACCGAATTACTCGCCAACAACTTTCAGCATTGGGCGTTCTCGTTCGGGCAGAGCGCCATGGGCCAAATCGACAAGATCGTAAACGACCTCTGAGGGACCATCTTTAAAACGCATATTCCGGAATCGCTTTTTTAATGCGCTAAACCGTTCCGGAAACCGATTCCACTCCATCAACAAGCGTTCCAGATCGGAAGGCTTCGTAATCATTTTCGCAGCTTCGTCTTGCAGAAAGTACTTCGTTGTGAGCTTTTCCTGCGGCATTACCCCACCCAATCCGTTAAAGATGATCGGGCATTCGAAATGGAGGGCTTCTGAACAGGTCGTGGTTCCTCCGCGCGTAATCACCAAATCGCTCACCTGCATGAAAAGATGCATCTCGGTGCAATACCCCTCGACATGGCAGCTTACATCTGGGTTATGCTTCTTCCAGTTGCGGACCTTCAAAAAGGCCTCGTTATTCCGCCCACAAACGACGAGAGCTTGGAATGACTCCGAGTATTTCTTGATAGCGGGAAGCAGTGCAAGATGATTGTTCGCGCCCGTGCCTCCAGTCGCTAAGAATATGATTTTCCGGTCTGAACGTAAACCGAGTCGTTCGGTAATGAACCGGTGCTTTTCGAATGCGGAAAGTTTTTCTTCGTAAATCCTAGGCTTAAGAAAATGCCCTCTTACGATAATTTTCTTCGGGTCCAGCTTGTACCGGGAAACCGCGTAATTTTTCGCGGTACGCGTTCGGGAAACATAAAGGTCAACACTGGGTTCCACCCAGTTTCGACTGTATCCATATCCTCCTGCAAACTCGGAACAGTAAGTGGCGCAGCGAACGTTATCTTTTCCTAAGATCGCTCTAGCTTCTTGAAAATAGCCTCGATTCAAACAATCGTGGACGCTTAATACCAAGTGCGGCTTGTAGTTGCGAATCACTTCACTGAAATACCGTCGTCCGAGCTTGACCCGCGAGCGGTTTAAATAGCTCAATCCTTCAACGAGAATAAAGTATGGATGGTGAAACCATGGCGCATGCTTCTGAATGAAGTTGTAAAAAGCCACCCCGAAACGCGCGATTCGAGAGGAGTCCTCTAGCATGCTCTCGACACGCACTTCAACCTCCCAACCGTAGATCTTGCGCACCCATCTTCGAAAGGCAATCGCGCGAGCATCATGCCCGCCTCCGGTGCTGGAAGTTAATACTAGAATTCTAACGGCCACTAACGTCTTTGCCCTCCTATTTCGTGTAATAGGACATATTTCCCGCTCGGATAAACTTTCCAGGGAGCAGACGACTGACCAACGGTGCCAGAACCGCTTGAAATGGAGTTCCAGCTCGAATAACTCCCGATCTGTTTTTCTGAATGGCCTTGCATAACGTGACTGCTACCAATTCCGGCGGCGGCGACTTAATTATCCGCTTCTCTATTCTCTTCCGAACCTTGTTCATGCAACCTTGATTTTCGATTTTACCGCTTTTTACCGTCATATTGACATTAAACTCGGATTTAATATCTCCAGGACGTAAATCGATCGTTTTCATCCCGCTCGCTTGCGTTTCTAGAATAACGCTCTCGGTAAATGCAGATAGACCCGCTTTGGAGGCATTATAGGCGCTCATGAATGGCACAGGGAATTCAGCGGCAAGCGAGGAAACATTCACCAAATACCCCTTCCGTTTAATCAAGCCCGGCAATACCAGACGCGTCATTTTCATCGTCCCGACTAGGAGGGTTGCTACCTGGGACTCCCAGTCGTCGAATTCTGACGTTGAAAACCGGCCAAAAACGCCACTTCCCGCATTGTTAACGACGATGTCGAACTCTATAGACTCCAACTCTTGGGACATCCAATCGTCATCTATCTTGCTTGAACAACCAATATCCAAACGTAATGGATGAATTCTCGAGTCTAAACCAGCCGTTGCCGGGTCGCGAGAGGTTCCCCAAACTTCCGCCCCTTCGCATAGAAATCCCTCAGCAATGGCCTTGCCGATTCCGCTACTCGCCCCCGTAACTAGAGCCCTGGCCCCTTTCAATCGCATCAGGATTCGATAGATACCTGCGCATTTTCCGCTAGCAGCTCTTTAGCGTGCGATAGAGCGCTTCCCGCTTCCCGGTCTCCGAGCATCCGAGCAAGCTCGACAACCCGCGAATCGTCTTTCGCATTGAGTTTCTCAATACAAACCGTCGCTCGATCTCCACTTTGATCCTTTTCCACTACAAAGTGATTGTCTCCCAACGCAGCGACTTGAGGCAGATGCGTAATGCACACAACTTGATGATTGTTTCCAATTCCTTTGAGTCGTTGCCCAACCATTTTTCCTATCTCTCCACCAACGTTAGCATCGACTTCATCGAAAACCAGTATGGGCACCGAATCGACATTGGCCAATATGGTCTTCAATGCCAGCATTACTCGAGCCAGCTCGCCACTAGATGCGACTTTATTCAACGGCTTCAAAGGCTCCCCCACATTAGGGGAAAATAGCAATTCCGGTAATGCATCTCCATAGGATTTCAGTTCCGATTGTTTTACCAAATCGAGCCCGCACTTTCCTTTCTTGAATCCCAACTCCAGCAAAACGGCCTCCGCCTTGCGAGCCAACTCCTCGCCTCCCTTTTTACGCTTCCGAGTCAAGCCAGCCGCCATCGCTTTAAGATCCGCTTCTCGTTCGTCCGCCTTTTCATGCAAGCGATCGAGAGCGCCCTTTATATCGCCTTGCGAATCGATCTTCCTAGCCATCTCTTCGCGGGCCTCCAAAACGTCCGCTACATCCCTCCCATACTTGCGTCGGAAATCCTGCCAATCTGTCATTCGAGACTGCACTTGCTCGGCGAATTCAGGTTCAAAGTCCAGAGACGAGCCCATCATCTCATACTCGGCCCCTAGCTCTTGAATTTCTAGAATTACTCCCTCTAAGCGACCAGCGAGCTCGCCTAGAGATGTATCCATTTCGGCAGCTTCTTTGGCGGCCGACATCAATGAACTCAGCGAAGCAACGACGCCATTGTCGCCCGTTAGCCCTGATCCCAACTCTATTGAGAGCCCAATCAGGTCCTGGCTGCTAGCAACGCGATTGAAATCGATTTCCAGTTGTTCCACTGACTCGGGAGATAGTTCCAGGGCATCAATTCGGTCGATCTGCTGCTTCAAAAACTCTATCTGATCTTGAGTGAGCTTAGTCGTGTTCCTCAATCGCTCGATTTCCGACAGTGTTCGCTTCCAATCGTCGTAGGCCATGCGATATTTTTCCGCCTCGCTATGCAGCCGGGCAAAGAGATCTATCATCTCCAGTTGACACTCGTTTTTGAGCAATCGCTGAGGCTCGCCCGGACCATGGAAATCAATCCAAAGCGATCCAAGCGCTTGCAAATTGGCCAGTGTCGCGAGACTACCGTTGATCGAAATCCGCGACGCTTTGGTCGCTCGCAAACTCCGCTTAAGCAAAAGGACCCCATCTTCGCATTCCGGAAGACCCAATTCTTTAAGCGCCTCATTGATTTTAGTTGGATCCTCAAACTTCAAAGCCGCTTCGACCTCGCATTGCTCCTCACCCGATCGAATGACCGTTTTATCCGAACGCGACCCAGAGAGTAGGCTCAAAGCGCCAAGAAACACGCTCTTTCCAGCGCCGGTCTCACCGGTGACCACCGTGAACCCTTCATCGAACTCGATAGAAGCGCTCTCCAAAAGAGCCAGATTAGAGATAGTCAAATACTGCAGCATTAAATATAGATCTGCTGAAATTAAGGCGTTTTTAGAGCCCAAAGAAAACGAAAATTGTTCTTGCCCCGAATATTTGTCTCGATAACCGTTTCCGACTCGTTTCGACAGGCTATTTCGAGGCGGATTTTCCATCCGGGGGATTAGCTCAGTTGGTTAGAGCGCTTGCTTGACATGCAAGAGGTCGGCAGTTCGAATCTGCCATCTCCCACCATCCTTCGCCAAGGCTTCGGATGGCGTGCCACAGGCGACGATCATCGGAGGTTTGGATGCCTCAAAGGCAGATTTGAATTGCCGCAGCAGTTCGACGGACCGAGCCAAAGTGAGCGGAGATGGGGCTTGCAACGCAAGCGTCCGAAGGACTTGAGCAACGCTCAACCAATCTGCCATCTCCCACCATCCTTCGCCAAGGCTTCGGATGGCGTGCCACAGGCAACGATCATCGGAGGTTTGGATGCCTCAAGGGCAGATTTGAATCGCCGCAGCAGTTCGACGGAGCGAGCAGGGCTAGCGTAGATGCGGCAACGAGAAGCGTTGAAGACAAAACCCCAATGAGCAGCGCTCATCCAATCGGCAATCTAACGCCACTCGTGTTTTGGGTATCGTCCTTTGAGTTCCTTTTTTATGTTGAGGTAGGATGTCTCCCAGAAGTCGGGAAGTGAATCCGTAATTTGTACTGGCCTCATATTGGGAGCGAGAATCTCAACTCGAGGCTTATGCCGGCCTTCGCAAATTGAGGGTGTATCAGCTAGATCATACAACTCTTGAACCTTGGCTGATAGAATCGCCCCTTCTTCTGAGTAACGCATCCTTGCCGTTCGCCCGTTTTCCAGCCGCAAACGATCTGGAGTCTGCGATTGCGTGAGCTCGTCGGTTTCTCTCCCAAACCATGACTTGAGGACCAGCATCACGTCTTGTTTCTTTAGATCCCTTAGACTTCTAGCGCCCAGGCAGCATTGCTCGATGAGCATTGCTCGAGCCTCATCGTCAAGTGGCTCAATCTCGTATTCGGGAAAACATGATGAAATGAGCTCAATCTTTGACAGGTAGCTTTCTACGTCTGCGTTCCACTTGTCCAATTTCGCTTTTCCGCTTTCCACTAGTTTAGCAAGCTCTACTGCAGCCAGCTCATCCGAAACATCCAAATCCTCCTTACACTCTATATCCAAATCTCGGTATCGAGTGAAAATCTTCTTAATTACACGCTTTTTCTTTTCATCGAATATCGTTTCCGTCTCAGACTCGAATTCGTTCGGATATAATTCCTTCAGCCATTCCTCCTGGATTTCCGAACACATTCCAAAGACCACCGTGACTTCACCTCTTTGATGACCAATCTCTGTAATTTCGCAGGCGACTAAGAGCGAAGCGTCTCGAGCCTTACTTTCGCGAGCCAACGATCCCCTAAGCTGACCAGTCATTTCGCACCGCAACGTACCTCGGTCCAATCGGCGGCAAACGCGATCCGGAAATCCCGAGAGAATGGATTTCATTATGCTAGATTCTGGAACTTCCGTTGGCTGATGAGATGCGATATCAGCATACTTGGCGCAATTCAGTATCTGACTGGCAACCTGCTCCGCTTGTTTTGCGGCACGACCATGAATACCCAGTTCGCGACAGAAACTTAAATTGTAGCGATTCGCTTTGGCCTCTTTCCAAGCATGTATTTGCGCTACCATGTCGCTGCCCGGACAATCGCCGATCACAGCATCTCGTTTTCTGGATATCTCTTTGTCCGCTTTTCGCAAAAATATCCCTTGAGCTTGAGCGATCGCTGCAGCCAAAGCAGCGTCCTCCACACAGTCGTAGCGATCCGCGGCAAGCATCATGGCGCTATACCTTGGATGAAGCGGAAATTCCGCCATTCGCCTACCCGTGCTCGTCAATCGGCCTTCTGCATCAATCGCCCCTAACATCGCCAGCAATTCTCTCGCTTCGGAAATACGCTGATCCGACGGCGGCTCAAACCACTCGAAAGTATCCAGACCTTCTATACCTGTGGCCAATAACGTCAATAGCGATTCGGAAAGATCCATTCTTTGTATCTCCGGCTCGTCAAACTCCGGGCGCTGGCTGTGATCTCGCTCGGACCATAATCTTATACACTTGCCTGGCCCCGTCCTACCTGCCCGGCCCGACCTTTGGCTAGCTGCCGCATGACTGATCTTCTCGATCCACAGCGTATTCAGCCCACGTACGGAATCGTAGCGAGCGACCCTCGCTTGGCCGCTATCCACAACGAGACGCACATCATTAATGGTTAGCGAGGTTTCCGCAACGTTTGTAGAAACGATAATCTTACGTCGATCGCTTTCATCCAAGGCCACATCCTGTTCCCTTGGTCCCAATTCGCTATGCAGGGGCAACAATTTGAATTCGGATGCAGAAAGCCTTTGCCCTAAGGCCTTGATCGTACGCCCAATCTCATAAGCCCCTGGCATAAAAACGAGCGCGTGTCCTCGGTCGGTATCCATGATAGATTCGCTCACCCGCTTTGCCGCCAATTCCCAAACCGGCAATTTCGAACCTCCTGCCTTTTCTTTCGTGTAGGAAATATCCACGGGGTATACGCGACCGCCAGAAACAACCTTGCGGCACGGATCCATATACGTTTCCAACGCTTTGGAATCCAAGGTAGCCGACATGACCACGATTCTCAAATTTTGTCGGGAGCTCTTTTGAAGTCGTAGAGCTCTAGCCAACGCCATATCCGCATGGAGGCTCCGCTCATGGAATTCATCGAATACAATGCCGCTTACTCCGGAAAGTTCTGGGTCATTGATAAATCGCCGGAGCAGAATGCCCTCGGTTACAAACCGGATAACCGTGTTCCGAGATACGACGCTCTCGTTTCGAATCTGGTAGCCAACCCGATCGCCTAGTTTCTCCCCTAGTTCAAAGGCTACTCGTCTCGCTAGGGCTCTCGCAGCGATTCTCCGAGGCTGGAGAACGATGAGCTCCCCATTCCTAAGCATTTCTTCGTTAAGCAAGATTTGAGGAATCTGAGTCGATTTGCCGGAGCCTGTCGGCGCACTGAGGATTACACGGTTGGTATCCCGGTACGCCTCAGCGAACGCATCTTCAATCTCCTCTATTGGCAGTTTCACGGGAAACCACTCCAACAAAAGATCGCCGACAATCTAGCGAAATCGAAATCTATCGCCAGCTCGCAGCATCAATCCGCTTGCCATAGATCGGGTCAACCGTCATTCCCATCGCTTCTTAATCCGCAAGGGGATTTTTTTCCTATGAAACGCAACGAGAATATTCGCAATGTAGCCATAATCGCCCACGTCGATCACGGCAAAACGACACTAGTCGATCGGCTCATGCAAGAGGGCGGAGTCTACCGCGAAAATCAGAAAACCGAAGAGCGGGCTATGGATTCAATGGATCTCGAGCGAGAAAAGGGCATAACAATCAAGGCCAAGAACACGTCAGTCCACTGGCGAGAAAAGACAATCAACATTGTGGATACGCCAGGGCACGCGGACTTTGGCGGCGAAGTAGAGAGAGTGATGAAAATGGTTGATGGCGTTCTTTTGCTGGTAGACGCCAAGGACGGGCCTCAAGCGCAAACTCGCTTCGTGTTGCGCAAAGCGCTTTCTCAAAACCTCACTCCTATCGTCGTCGTCAACAAGATCGACCGCGAATTTGCTAATCCAGATCGCGTTCACGATCAAGTGTTGGAGCTATTTCTAGAATTGGAAGCAACGGACGACCAATTCGAAGCTCCGTTCCTGTATGGATCTGCAAAAAACGGTTTCATGCTTCGAGACTTGGAGGATAATCCCACGGACATGACGCCTCTCTTCGAAACTATTCTCGAAGCCATCGACCCTCCGGAAGCCGATATTGAGGGAGACTTCAAGATGCTCGTAAGCAATATCGATTGGGATGACTATGTCGGTAGAGTCGCGATCGGCAAAATATTGAGCGGCAGCGTGGAAACGGGTGGACGCATTTTCCGAATCAATCGTGATGGCAAAAGGGAGCGCGTAAAGATAACCAAAGTATTTGAATACACCGGTCTCTCCTCCTGCGAGTCTCAAATAGGCGAAGCGGGTAACATCGTCGGAATCGCGGGATTCGATGAAGTGGACATTGGGGAGACGCTTTGCGCCAAAGAAGAACAGACTCCATTGCCGTTTGTGGAGATAGATCCCCCAACAATTCAAATGCAGTTCGCCGTCAACGATGGTCCCTTAGCTGGACGTGACGGCAAACTCGTAACTTCCCGTCAGATACGCGATCGTCTGTTTCGGGAGATGAAAACCAACATTTCGATCCAAGTAGAGGACTCAGAAACTAGTGGCGTTTTCAATGTCGCTGCCCGCGGAGCGATGCAGATTGCCGTTCTCGTGGAAACCATGCGGAGAGAAGGTTTCGAGCTTCTCGTTTCTAGACCCACCGTAATCACGAAAAATATAGACGGCGTAGAAATGGAGCCGTTCGAAACGCTTTGGCTTGAATTTCCCGATGATTGTACCGGAGGCATCATGGAGAATCTTTCCAATCGCAAGGGGCAAATGACCAATATGGATACGAGAAACGGGACAGTCTTCCTAGAAGCGGAGATTCCGACTCGAGGACTGATCGGTCTGGAAATCGACCTCGTAAACGCTACGAGTGGCCATGGAATCATGTCCCATTTGTTCAAAGAATACCGTCCCAAAGCCGGTGAAATTACAACGCGACTGACGGGAACACTCGTTTCCATGGATGCTGGCAAAACAACCGCCTATTCTCTCAGTGCGTTAGAAGACCGAGGAAAACTCTTTGTAGGCGCTGGCACGGAGGTTTACGAGGGCATGATCGTGGGAGAAAACCCTCGAGCGAGCGACATTCCGGTTAATCCAACCAAAGCCAAGCAGTTGACTAACTTCAGAAGCCAAGGGGAAGGGAAAGGTATCCAACTATCGCCGCCGATCGAATTTTCCCTCGAGCGCGCCATCGAGTATATTGCGGCCGACGAATTCGTAGAAGCCACGCCATCACATTTGCGCCTCCGCAAGCGCATACTTAACGCCACGCTAAGAAAACGGGCTGCCCGCGTCTAGCGTTCTGCTATCGAAGTTTTTGACATAACCCGGGATCGCGGGCGGCTCGCCCGCTTTTTGGACGAACATCCTCAACGGGGTTGTATTGGTTCATAAGGATTTGGCATACCTCTGCGCGGAGCAGGCGAGCCGCCTGCGATCCCAGGAAGGGATTCTAATCGATTCTTGTGGGGTGGACACTTGCCCGCGTCTAGTTCTCGTCCGATTGCCCCAGCGGGATCGTTGTATTCAAATACCAATCCTTTCCCACTTTCCGATAGACCTCGACCTCGGTAGCTCGGCAGGAGAGAGAGAAATCCTCGCAATTTAGCTCCCTGAATCTCTCTTCCAATACAAACTGGTCCAAACCTGCTTTCGACGCCAAATCTAGGCGGGGTGTATGTGGATCCCGTAATCCGCTAAAGGAACCCAAAGCATTTTGAGCAGTCCGCTTGAGCCTGTTGAAACGATCGCCATCATCCTGGGGCCTCATGCACAAGACCCCTTTTACCTCATCCCAGAATAGCTCGCTTAAGCTGTAAGAGAAAGCGGGCACCTCTCCCCCGATCATGTTAAGCTTATCTATGCGCCTAGCCCAGCTGGATTCTATCCCTCGGTTAGGTAACCGCGACTCGCAAATTGAGATATGAGGGGGAATTCGCAGTATCGATTCATCCAAAAATTCCGTGCGGAACACATGCAAGCCAGGAGTCCATACGTTTATTGGAACAACAATGCACAGACGTTCTGTCATATCAGGCCAATTTCCATCTAACTACCGCTTGTCCAATCAAACAGCGGGATGGGGTCAACGGGTTGAGATTAGCGCCTGCAGTCGATCCCACTCTTTCAAGTAGCGCTCGAAATGGACTTTGCCTTTCGAAATCTCGCTATCGATCAGGGCTCGAACCAGGAGTTGCTCCTGCTCGTATGCCTCATCGCCGAGTAGACCCCCGAAATGGGCAACCCGGGCCCAAAGGAGATGCGTCGTCACGGCATCGAACTCATTGTAATCGACGATTGATTGCAAATCGCCCCGAAGCCAAAGTCCAGAAACGCTCCCTCCATCCGTATCCACTTTTCCAGGAATACCACACAGACAGGCAATCTCATTGAGCTTTGGCGTTTGAGCATATCGTCCAAGTATGGGAGCCAAATCTACATTGAAATCGCCGCTCTGAGAAAAATAGTCCACTCCCTCCCATGGCTTATCAGGGCGCTCTCCCATACCCTCCCCGAAAAGGCCGTTCACGATCGATCGCTGCACGATAATGGGAACGTCCGCATTATGGGAATTGTATCCAACTAATTGAGGTTTCCTTGATCCCACTGCCTTGAGCAACGTCTGAAGAATGGATTTTTCCTTCACCTTCTCTTCATCTTTCACATCCACAGGCAGAGTTACTAATTTAAGACTGACTTCTCCTCTGGAAATCTCTCGAAATATTCCTGAAATGGATACAATCCGGCACAATACAGTCTTCAAATAGGGCTGCGGCTGCTCTTCGGTCGCCCCAGCCTCTTTCCATAGGCGTTTCATGGATTCCCCAGCTGCAGCTGGCCCTTCTCCTGACACGCCGTGCAATATCTCGGCAGACAAGGGATCTGGCACCCACTCGATATCGAAAGAGAACAAACAAGGAGCTATCGTCTTAAACACTCGAATACCTTTACATGAACGAATTCCAAATGTTAAGCATTTCTTGTTGGCATCAGGAACCGAAGCTTTGAGCCGATAATGAGGAATCGAACACTCGAATATTATGACCCAGATTTATTTGCAGGAATTGATTGCCGCTAAGGAAGCGGTGGCCAAAGCCGCTTCACTTTGCAAAGAAGCCCAAACCGATCTCAAATCGATCGGATCCTTGGATAAGGAGGACAAGTCTCCGGTAACCATCGCCGACTTTGGCGCTCAAGCCCTAGTTTTGAATTCCTTAGCCAAGGCCTTTCCAAATGTCCCCGCGACTGGGGAAGAAGATGCTTCAGACCTCCTAAAACCAGAGAATGCAAAGATGCTCGAGCAGATCATCAAGCGAGTTGGCAAGGTAGAACCTGGACTCGATAAGGATTCAATTATCGCGGCAATCGAGCGGGGATCTCATCCGGGCGGTCCTCAGGGACGATTTTGGACGTTGGACCCTATCGACGGGACTAAAGGGTTTCTCCGAGGCGATCAATACGCCATCGCATTAGGCTTGATTGAAGGCGGGGAGGTCATCGTTGGCGTTCTTGGTTGTCCAAATTTGCCTGTCGATCCATCAGATCCGAATGGTGAGCGCGGATGCCTGCTTTTCGCCAGCAAGGGTCAGGGAGCCTATCAATCCCCTCTCGACGATCTCTCTATCGAAAACCCGATCACTTGCGATCAGATTTCGGAACCGGCTGAAGCTGTTTTCTGCGAATCCGTAGAGTCTGGACACACAGCCCACGGACGATCCGCTAAAATCCTTGAGGCCTTCGATTCAAAATCGACGCCCTTCCGCATGGATAGCCAATGCAAATACGCCGCAGTCTCTCGCGGCCAAGCATCTATCTATCTCAGACTACCTACTCGCCCGGGTTACGAAGAAAAGATCTGGGACCATGCCGCCGGATGCTTGATTCTAACCGAATCAGGGGGACGCGTTAGCGATACTTTTGGTAAGCCTCTCGATTTTTCGCTGGGCCAAACCCTCAAGAATAATAAGGGCGTGATCGCTACAACTGGGCAGGTTTTCGAACCTGTATTGAAAGCGGTATTGAATTCCGTTTAAAGTCGGGACCGCGCCGTAGCCTCTGCAAACACGACAAGGTCCTTCTGGTCCCCAGCTTTAGCGAGAATTAAGTGTAAATACTTAGACTAGGTTTAGATTCGGCCACGAATGGCCCTAGTTGTTTAAGTTCACGCCGATCCCAGCGATAGAAAAGGCGAATATCCAACCTTTCTTTCACGCTGAAAACGCCATCCCACAGAAATAGCTATCTCTCGGCTTTCAGGAACGGTTTAGCCACCACTCTGCTGTTAGCGGTTCTTAGTATTCCCCAGGCAAATGGACAAGGCATTAGCCTTTCCGAGGCCGTCTCATCGATGATGGATGAATTTCCTCGCATCAAGTCCGGGAATGCCAGCGTAGGAATAAGACAAAAGGAGATCGAGACGATTCGCAGTGAGCAAAGGCCTCAATTCGGGCTCAGCTTGAGAGGGGGAGAAGAGCGATTTCGGCGAGGAACATCCGACTTCGCCCTAGCCAAAATGGGAGCCTTTTCATTGGAAGCTAGCCAACTCCTCTACGATGGGGGCTCAACCAAGAATCGGATCGCCGAAGCTCGAGCCAATAGACTGCGCGGGGAGATCGACCTGGAGATGACTCGCCAAGACCTCGCTCTCGAGCTTTCCCAAAATTTCGTCGATATCCTCAAGTATCGATCATTGATTGGTTTCGCTGAAGAGAGCGTACGGATTCATCAAACGGCGCTCGACAAAACAAACGACAAGTTCAAGGCCGGGGCCGGTCCCAAAGCCGATGTCGAGCTGGTTACTGCGAGACTTGCGATGGCCCAAGCTACACTCGAGGCTCGCCATCGACAGCTTGCGAGAGCTACTACCTTGTATCAAAAATTCACCGGCGACTTTCCGGGAGAACTAATCGAGCCGGAGTTTCCTGAATGGGCTTTGCCTATCTCAGTAGATGAAGTGGACTTGGCTAGAAATCCTCTTGTCCAATCCGCTCGAGCTCGCATGGATGCCAACCAAGCTAGGCTCCGTGTTGCGAAAAGCGCCTTTTCGCCTCAATTCAATCTATTCCTCCAGGGCGATTCGGTTGATAGCGCTCGAACGCTTGATCGAACCGAGGACGCATCCGCGATTGTCGTCATGTCCTACGACATATTTGGCGGCGGTAGACGGCGGGCCGAGCTCCAAAAGACCCAACTGATTCTCGACCAGTCGGGTTACGATCTCGAAGATACTGAAGCGGAGGTCAGAGCCCGATTTCTCAATGCTTGGAATGATTTCGTCATCGCAGAGGAACGATTGTATCAATTGCAGAGCTACCGCGATTCCATGACATCCGTCGTATCCGCCTATCAGCGACAATTCGAACTTGGCCAACGAGCCCTGATCAATGTCCTGGATGTGGAAAACGAGCTATTTTCAGCGAGATCCTCCGTTGAGGAGGAGCGCTACAATCAGCTCCAAGCCGCCTATCGTACCCTGTCAGCAATGGGGTCCCTTTTAGAAGTCGTTCAATAAATCGCTATACACCAACATCTGCCAATCGCCATGGAATCTCCCGAAACCCAACCATTGTCTCCTCTAGAAACCGATCTGCGCGTTCTTATAGTCGAAGACTCGAAGATCGAGGCGAAATTCACTGTTAACCTGCTCAAGAAAAATGGCTACTCGATCGTCCATGAACGCGTAGAGACGGAGGAGCAGATGGTCACCGCTCTCAAAGAGCATAAATGGGATGTCATAATCTCCGACTATCAAATGCCGGACTTCGATGGCATGAGAGCCCTAAAAGTTTTTCAGCGCTACGATCTAGATATCCCATTTATTCTCGTATCCAGAAAGATTGGCGAAGAAACCGCTGTGGATCTCATGAAAATGGGAGCCAATGATTATATAATGAAGGGCAATACAGCCCGTCTCGTTCCCGCCATTAGAAGCCATCTCAAAGAAGCCGCCAATCGGAGAGAAAACCTTCGACTGGAAAAACGACTCAAGGAAAGCGAAGCTCAGTATCGAGGATTTTTCGAACACGCCCACATCGGCATATTCCGCTGCTCCAACCATGGCGCGATTCTGGACGCCAATCAAAGACTGTCATCGGCTTTTGGATATGAATCTATCCAGGAATTCATGAAATCCGTTGAGGTTTTGAAACCCGAAATCGTCGATGAATCGTCGCGGAAGGTAGAATTGGTCAAACTTTACGAGCTCGCTCAAAAAGATAAGCAAGTAGAAGCCCAGTTTCATAGAAACGACGGATCCATCCTAGAAGCGAAACTGAACGTATGGATGATCCAAGAGGATTCCGACAAGCCAGTATATCTCGAGGGCGTGATTGAAGATATAACCGAGCAAAAGGAAATGGAGCGGAAACTTAAGGAAATGGAAGAGCTCCAAGAATCGCTCATCGACTTGACAAGCAACCTCTAATGAAGACTGCTACCAGCAATCGCTTTTCCTCAGCGGTAGAGGAAAAACTCTCCGCTCCCGAAGCGGAAACGCCGATCGATTCTGCGACTGAAGACGATATCAACCTCGAGGCGTCGCGAGTCGACGATCCGTTGCTCGAATGCCTGCTTACTCTTGGTAAGATTTATCATCGTCCGCTTTCCAAAGAAGCTCTGATCGCCGGCCTACCGTTGGTCGACAATCGTTTGACCCCAAAGCTCTTTCTTCGCTCCGCCTCTACGGCTGGATTTTCCGCTCGAATCGTTAAGCGGCCATTCGAGAAAATCCCAACCCTAGCTCTTCCTGTAGTACTCCTGCTCGAAGGAAATCGGGCAGCGATTCTCGCGTCTCGCGAAGACGGTGGGAAATGTAGGATAATCCTGCCGGAAACCGGAAGTGGCGAAACCACGATCGGCGTCGACGAGCTCAAGCGTGACTACTCTGGCGTCGCTATTTTCATCAAACCCCAGTTCGACTTTGACAGCAAATCCGACTCAACCACCCAAACGGTCGATTCGAAAAACTGGTTCTGGGGAACTTTGTGGAAGTACAAGAAGATCTACTCCAACGTTTTGCTGGCAGCAGTCTTCATCAATCTATTCGCGATTGTTGGATCGCTGTTCGTGATGAATGTCTATGATCGCGTCATTCCTAACAACGCGATCGACACCCTATGGGTATTGGCGAGCGGTGTATCCATCGTCTACATATTCGATTTTCTACTAAAGTCGCTCAGAGGAGTGCTCATCGACAAAGCGGGAAAGAACGCCGACGTCCTTATGTCCAGCTTCATTTTCCAGCGTGTCATGGGAATCAAGATGCAAAGCAAGCCCAACTCCTCCGGGAGCTTTGCCAACCAAGTAAAAGGCTATGAGAGCCTAAGAGAATTTTTCACTTCGGCATCTCTCACGACGATTATCGATCTTCCCTTTGTCGCCCTCTTTATCGCATTCATGGGCTATATCGCTGGATGGATCGCCTTTATTCCCTGCGCAGCCATTGCCTTGATTCTAGGACTAGGAGCCATCATGCACATTCCGCTAAAAAGAGCCGCGGAAAAGTCTCATGGAGCCTCGGCACAAAAACATGCCATTCTCGTGGAAGCTATCAATGGTTTCGAAGCGATTCGCGGACTTGCCGCTGCCGGAGGCTTTCAAAAGCGCATGGAAGATTCTTTGGGCAAAATGGCCAAGAGCGAAGTCGCTTCTCGCAGATATTCGTCAATCGCTTCCAATTTCACGATCTTCATCACGCAGATGGTCTCAGTCGTCATCATTGTCGTCTCAGTATTT
>MDTA01075110.1_pt1 | contig 30517 bp, 27 predicted proteins | sample 811151 | NCBI WGS metagenome assembly MDTA01 (sample SAMN05326648, study PRJNA326480) | marine metagenome | isolation source: seawater | place: Indian Ocean: South | collected 2010 | reverse complement strand
GCAATTAATTTACCTGTTGAAGCAAACTGAGATCCAAAGTTATGAATTCTAAATTTATTGTTTGATAAATCAGGACTACTAGACGTTACTGTAAAAAGTTCTTCTCCTACTAACGTATGTTTTGGAGAAAAATCAAATTGTACTAAATTTCCACTATCATCACTTTCTAGCGTGATTGAATCATTAAGTCTAGAAGTTGCTTCAAAATAGATTCTTGTTGTTGGATCCTCATTTCCTTGCATTCCTTCTTTCTGGTAAAAAGTATGACCATCAGTAAAAGAAATAAATTCTGGACGCATCTTTCCTGACGCTATTTGTCTTCTCCCTTCTTGGGTAACGATAACGTCCATGATTCTAGTTTTACTATCAAGTATTCCTGCCATTATTCCTCACACTTATAATTATCACTTAAAAATATTTCTCGCAAGTTAATTTCTTGAAACATCGTCATCGAAGAAAGGCATTGAGGATGTAGCAAATAAACTCATGTTGGAACTCTGCCTACTCTGCACTACTCTAAGGTCTTCCGGTTTCATTAATTTAAATTTTCTTCCCTTAGTGTCATTTTGAGGTTTAACATTAGATCCGGATACAAACTTAATAACAATAGGTGATTCTAGAGGTTCATTACGTGTATTTTTAAAGTTTCTAATATTTCTTCCTAGCCTAGACCCTAGTTGAGAAAAACTACTGTCGCATCCCGGGTGTATTATATCTGCTACTTGTCCTGTGAATCTATCTGATCTAAAATATGCTTTTCTTCTTTGTAAGTTTGTATTGATGAGCCCGTAACTTAATCCTAATCTTAAAGTACTGGATCCTATTACTTTACCTACTGCAAGCGGTGACTCAACAGTTACCAACCCTAAATCCTGGTCCGGAGAAGTATTTCTTTGGTAGTTTGCTGCATCATTTATTGTTTTTGATGTAACTTTAGTATACCAAGCTTGCTTATTACCAGATAGAAATGATGTATCTTCGTCAGGTGATGTTCCGCCTCCAAACAATGCTTTAAATAAGTCATTACCTGACAAGTATTCAACTTTATTTTCAATGTTATCATCAATATTTGAATTATTATTAACATGACCAGACTTAAGCTTTGTGCGATTTGCATTACTGTCAATATTAATTGTTTTAATTTGTGCTGCTAATAATGTAAGTGGTCTATTATTTCTTAAATATCTTTGTGGATTATTTTTAAACGGATATGCTATTCTATCATCTTTTAAAAAACTTACATTGTCGTAAACATCATAAGTAAAATTAAAATTTGCGTTTGCTAGAGCTGCATTGCTAAATAATCCGCCGCTAAACCATGCAGGCATAGGTCTGTCTGTGGCATTTGCTCGATTCTGTGCAGTAGCTGGCCCACCATAATTTTCAGGTGCCTTACCATCGTCTCCGCTTGTTATAGCAGAATAACCAAAAAAGTCAGGTTTGTTGACAATTTCAAAAGTACTACTTGCTTTAAACGCAACCTGCAAACCTTGCTGCTTAAGATTGAATGGGTATGTAAATGTTTTTGTCTCATTGTCATACCCACCTGTATAATCATAGTCGAATGTATTAGTGGTGATTGGTGTTCCAACACTTGAAATTGCATCCCCTATATCAGGCAACATAGAATCATAATAAATTTGATTTGGACAATGGCACTGGCTGTATCTTACAAAAGAAGCTTTGTCGCCGCCTTCTGAGCCGCTAATCAAGCTAGATATTGATCCGCTGGCAACTCTAGCAACAGGATCTGTCAACCTTAATTTAAATCCTTCACTATTAAAATCGTCTAAATAAGAGCCAACGTAAGACCTTCTTTGTTCTATTTGAAACTGGTCTATTGTTGGGTTGTCGTAATGTATTGCTTCGTGAATTGCATCCGAAGTGAGAGGTTGATTAAGTGTATCATGAAATTCAACACCATTTCTTAACTGTGAACCGTAGAGCGTCATTTTAGCATCGCCAGTTTCAAGTGTCATTAAAGATCCGGATAATGAAGCAGGTAAAAATGTTGTTTTTCCACCTATTCCGCCGCCCCATATTCCAATTGAATCAAACAATGATACAATTTCACTTCCTGCTTTTTCAACACCTAAAATTATTTCATCCTCTGGAAATAAAAGATACGGGCTAATTCCTGATTGCAGCGTTTCTGCAGGTGAAGTTACTGTAGCTAAACCAGTTGATGCATCCCTAATTGCAGGTAGTGAAGTGCTTGGACCGTACGTATTGACTAATCCATGCCTAGAATTATTTAGGTTTCTTATGGGGGTATCGTCTGTACTTATTCCTAATTTTTCATTCCATTCTTTAAAATAATAAGTTGTACTATAGTTAAGCATTGTTATGTTTTCGTCAACTCTTCCTGACACATAGTCTATACCGGTATTTGATCCAGATACGTTGAATGGGTTGATGGTTGCACCTCCGTACCAAAAAGGAGGAATATTCATTATGGTTAAATTACCAACACCACTCGTGCCAAACCAACCATATACTTCATCAGAAGTAGATCCACTGCACACTAATGGAAATACTGCCCATGGATTAGCTATTTGTGGGCAAACAGCTGGAGTAATCTCTATTCTAATTGATCCTGTAAAACTTTGAATCAAATTAGTATTACCTCCAGGAAAACCATAAGCATAAGAAGGATCATGAACAGGTGAAAAATCATAAAATACGCTATTTTTTCTGTCATAAGGTCTTTTATTGTAGAAACATGCTGTTCCTGACCCTATTAGTGTCCTAGTACTGCCTGTGACTGCAGGTTGACTATCTCTTACAGTAGCGTCAGGATGTGTCCCAGGAGTGAGATTTTGATCTTGACGATAAAGAAAGAAAACATAATTTGTCATATCTTTAGATTTTTCAGCAAAAGCATTCCCTGTAATCCCAGGGCATGCTGTTCCATTAACAACAACAGTATTGCCATGGGACTGATGTGACATCCTAACAGATACAGGTATGTCAATTGTTAATTTTTCTAAAAGAAAAGGACTGTTGATCAATGTAGACATTTTTAAAGTTTGACTACCCGTGGCATGATAAATATTTGCAGCTGGCGCGCAATTTACAACTTGAGGAGTACCTGCCCTAGTGTAACCGTAAGAATTGTAAACTTCATTACTGTCTTGACCTGCATCAATTTTTTCTCTTGCTTCACCACCAAATCCACTGGGTGCTTGAAACTGACTAACATGATTAACAGACGCACTTAGTACCAATGGTGGCCCGTCAAGACTAGTTCCAAACTGATAGTTTAGTTCTCCACCGGTTGCAGGATCAACAAGCCCAATTTGCTCCCATCTTTTCAAATCAAAATTATAATAGCAGAATCCTGTAAAATCTTGATTTGAAAATTCACCGGCAGGATTCATCCTATGCGCAATACCCCCATCTTGCTTAAAAACATGCTGTTGTCTACTATTACTTATGTCTACTGCTATCTGTGTCTTGTCAGATAACTTAGAAGATAAACCGTAGTAAATGTCTTCTGGAGTTCCTGTTTCATAAAATACACCCGCTCTATTGTCGATTCTTGAATCATTAAAAACAGTTAAGTCTTCACCTTTTGTAAATCTAATGTGAGAATCAGCAATGCCTTTCCTTACTATTCCACCTGAATTGGTGAGCGAATCATCAATAAAATTTGGTGTTGCAAAACTTTGACTAAATATGCTCGTCACTGTCTCGTTGTTCATGACTGATGGATATTTTACATTAATATCTTTACCACCTGAGAAATTTGTTATAGATATGCCTTCGATAGTACCAAAAATAGCAGGTGCAGTTAGTGACTTTGTTATAGTTCTGTTTCCTGCAGTGCCTGCTTTTTGTTGCCTTAGCTTAATTGTACCATTTGCAAAAGACTCAGATTTTCCAGAACTATTTCTTCCAGGAAGTCTAAATTTTTTAGGTTCATCCAACAGTGTAGCTTGGATATTTAAACTTGGATGATCATTGATTTTTTCTGTAAAGTTTTTAGCTAATAGTTTTCTATCATAACGATTAATTGGTATTTGAACTTCATTATTAGATAAACCAGTTAAGTCTAGACCGTATTTGAAAGTAAAAACAACAGAATTTCCATCAGTGTCTGTTAGTGTTATTGTGTCTCCGTCTAAAGGAGATAAAAACGTCTCTTTAATTGTCGGTTCAATAATCTCCTTGTAGCCTTCTCCAAGAATATTAGAGTTTATAGGTCCGTAGTAGATGCCAGGTGTTTCAATTGTAACGATTTTTGTTTGAAAAATCATATCAAAATTTATTTCACCTCGAGCATATGGGTCATCAAAAATTATACTATTAGTATCGTCAAAACTAATATTGTAATTTCCTCCTCTAGAAACATCACCAGTCCTGGCTATTGTTGGATAAGACCCAGTTGCAGAGTCAAACTGCCTAATAAGATATCGTGGTGGATTAGATATGAACCCAGATCCTGTCAAATATCCTCTTGTTACACTACTTCCTGTTAAAAATACTTTTGGCATTTACTTTTTTAAACCTCCGAAAGCAATCGAATCAGTTCCGAGTGGGTTGCTTTCTCCATATTGTAATCCGCAAGTTGCAGACTTAAAACGAGTTCCTACTTCTGACATTTTTGAATATGGCGCGTTGTTACTACCATAGAGTAAATCGTATAATGTAGTCTGTATTGGATTGGTAGTAGGTAAGTCAAACATCTCGTAGCTTCCAGATGTATAATTTTCTGCGGCTGTATCAGAGAAAGGAGAATCTTTGTACGCACCTTCAGAAACTATTCCTTGTACAGCAAATTTTCTTAAAGGAAGACCGACTGCTGTGTAAGATCCTGTAACTATATTTTTATCATTAAAAAATATATCGTCTGCATCCTCAAAATAATCTATTGACTTACCTGCTTTGTATTCAAAGACACTAGATATTCTAGCAGTTCCCTTGTTGTTGTGTAAGTAACCCCCGCCTAAATCTGCATGTGCACCTTTCATAAAATTATAATCAGTTATTGATGTGTGAGCAAAACTTCTTCTAACATCAAAAACTTCAATTACACCGTCCAATTGATCAGGTTCCTTGTAATTTATCAAATCGAGAACAAAAGGATAGGATAGATACTCTTCTCCTAAACTTATATAAGTAACTGGGTTTGTGTCACCTGGAATGTCTAGAAATGCATATTTCGCTGTTTCGTCTTCGGGATTGTGAAAAAGCTTAGGTTGTCCAAAAGCTTCAGGATTAGCTTTGAAATTAACAAAAGGTGTTTTATTTGTCAGCTTCTTGTCTGTCACTCTCATGAGTGGGTATATTAAGTTATCAAATCTAGCGAATGTTGAAACGCTTGTACCTTGTCGTCTAGAATCTACAGCTTGAGTTGCACTACCTGGATTTATATCTGTACCAAAAACTGTAACAGCTCCCACTCTTTCACCAAAACCTAAACGTGCTCCGTCTGATCCTGTAAGTGCTAGGCTGGTTGTTGACGATGTTTGAACTTCCTGCTCCATGCCAATTCTCTGTGTTGCAGGAGTTGAAACACTTGAGGGTAATTGTACACTAGATGTAGTTGCATATGATGTAGGCCTATCAATTCCCGGTATATCAGAAAAGGTAGGTATTGTTGGATATGGATTTGTAGGTTTGATTGCCGGCATATTTTACTCTTTAAAATTTTTTCAAGGTACCCACAAATTGTGAAAGGAGTATTACCCCTCTTGATGGATCGCGCTGTAAAGCTTTTAAGTATATCTCGTCGTAATAATATTTAAACTTGTGGCGTTCTAAGGCATGAGATTCAACAACAAAATTAATTCCCATGAATTTAGTTTTTGAAGGTAACATCTGCTCTATAGTACTAGAAAAAGTATCGTTAAACCACTTAAAAAGTTTATAGTATTTATCAACGTCAAGCTTGCCAGTTGTATTCTCAAAGTAATTTTTTCTAACTTGATCAAGTTCAGGATACTTTTCTGAAAATAGAAGATTTGTTCTTCCCAGCGCGTTCTCAATAAACTGATAGTCGCTAAACATATTGACAATATCTTCATTAAGTGCTTTTACTAGACTCATTTCTAAACTAAACCTAAGATCATCAACAACTTCTTCATTTTCGGGTACGTTATGAACAGGAGCACCAGAAGCATATGGGTAAGCTATCTTTTTAATCGGATCAAAATCTTGAAGACTTCTTATTCTTACCTTATCTGTTGTGCCAACAACATCAAACTGTGGGTTTAAAGTTGTGTATCTTAGTTGGCTTGCGTTAAAAAGTGTTTTACCGACTTCAAACCCAGATCCTGAAAAGTGCTTTTCATTTTGTGAGAAGTCAAAAAGTCTAAAGTTTCCTAAGTTATCTGAGCTTGTTGTGCCTTGTTTAGTGTCAGTCCACACTCTAACCTGTTCGAAAGTTCCTGTGTTGTGAGTCATAAAATTATAGTTCACTGTTGGGTCTGCTACACCTAATGACTTAATATTTCTAACATGTTCTCTAAATTCTCTATCAGTGACTGCTTTTGACCAGAATCTAACCGGACCTAACTCTCCTGCAAAGCTAGTTGTACGTACAACATCATTAAAAGCTGATTTGTTTAAAAAATAAAATCGATGTGTGTCTATTGTTTGTGGGCCTATTGCTATAAAAGATCCGGATGTATTTAATGTAGAAGTTTCTTGGAAAGCATTTTCAAAATATTGCAGAGTAACGCCGTCATCCTCTGCATGAGTATTACTTCCAGTATATACGTCCAGTAACCTTTTTTGTCCTACGCGAGCAGCCCTCAAAAAATATGAAGAAGAAACCGATGTTTTATTAAATGATAACGTAGGTTCGTCTTTAAAAATCAAGTCTCCTCTTTTTCTCCCAAAGGAAATATGCCAAAGATTACCATCAAATATAGACCCAGAGGAAAGATTTAAATCAAACTCTAATAATTGATCTGTTGCTACAGTCCCTGTCTGTCCTGCGTGTGAATAAAGTGTTATTGTTGGAGAAGATCCGGATCTAAGTACTAGATTGGTTAAGACGCCTCCAGTATCAGAAGGAGCCGCTGTTCCTGTCACATGTAGTCTCGCCAAACTCTGATACTCTGGATAAGATCCTGACTTCAACGTTGGGAATCTATACACACCTTCAAAAGTAAAAGATCCAGATGTAAAAAGACCATCATCTTTATTGTTTGATATACCGTGTGGGAAGTGATTAACTTTATCAACAAATGTACCTTTAATGTCAGGTCTACCTAATTCTATTCGCGATCCTGATAAATAACCACTTTGAAGTCTTGTAAAAACTCCTGTTGTAACTGTACCTGCAGTGAAAGGAATAACTCCTGAACTTACGCTATATGCTCCTGTCCCTTTAAAATCATTGTGAAGATTAGGTCCAGTCGTAGATGTTATCTCAGTCGAAAGGTTACCATTAAGTGTTATGTTTGCACTATTAGTCTGCCAATAACCGTCAACAGGTACTGAGTGCTGTGTGGCCACATTAAACATTTGACCATTGTTATAAAGCTCTAGAACTTGTGTAGGTGTTAGTGCCTGATTCCACCAAGCAATAGAAGCTATATTAGCGTCATTTAAATCGTCGTTTGTTCCTCCAACATTTCTGTTTGGTCCAAAATACACTAAAGATCCGCCTGTTGTACTTGATATATCTGTATTCGCTCCAGGAACATCATTGGAATAATTTATCTTAATTCCGTTTACGTATAGAAATAAATTATCTTTTAAATTTGACGTCTCTCCATTCCAAGTAATTGTAAATTGATACCAATTTCCAACCCCGTCTATAAGATAAGTTTGACCAAAATCTTCCCAATAAACTTGTTGAGACTGAGTTATACCTGTGTGATTTGAAAAAGTTGCTCTTAACTCACCATTGAAGACTGGACCTCTTTTTTGCATCTTAATTATTGATCTACCACTACTATCTCTGACAGATAGAAAATCGATTAAAGAACCCGCGCCATCTGGTGTATTCTGTCGCTGCCACCAAGAAAATGTAAAACCTCGCCCTTCAGATGGAATTAAAGAAGCAGTATCTGCTCCTGCAGCTGGGTAGAGTGCAGCATTATTGTTCGCTAAAGAATCAAGTTTTACTAGTAGAGAATCACCTGCGGCAGGTATCACGGTTGTGCTACTCCCTAAACTTCCAGTAAAGGGAAGTGTTCTAATGTTATCAGTCTTGTCAACTCTAATTCCGTCTAGCGTTATTCTGCTTTGGCCGCCGTATTCCCTAATTGTAAATATATCGTCAACATTTACACCCATTGCTCTAAGAGAGCTTCTCATTCCTTCTATTGTACCTGTAGACTTTTGCAAGTGGACAGCGTTTGTTAAGATTCTACGCCATAGTTGATTTTGTATATATTCTAGTGTATGTTTACTTCTTTGTGACCCTACGCTGTAAACGCCTTCTCCTGCAGTTAGCTGACTTAAGTCAGAATTAGGAAAAAAATCAGGCAGTTCAATGTTATAATGAGATGCAAGAGCTTTTAAAAAAACATCAGGTGTAGTGTCTTCAGTATCATAATTAACATCTCTAACATCACCAAAAGAATCAACAAAAAGTTTGAGTTCATCGAAAAACTTTGCCCAAATAAGTAAGAATGAAATTAAGAGCTGTGAATTTCCAAACTGTCCAGACCCAGGCATGCTATTTTGTACGGGTGTAGATTCAAAACCTGATAGTGGGTTGTTTTGATCTAATCCTTCAAAGCTTTCTCCTTCTAAAAATAAATGAGGAGGTACTAATTTTGTTATCAAGTTTGGATTAAATTCGTCATAAAAACTAGCAGAATTTACTAGTTGTGTATTTAGATCTGACACAGACTGGACAAAAAATAAGACAGGATTCCTCTTAAGGTTCTCAGCCTTAACCGGGCTAGTTGTTGAACGACAACTGTCACTGTAATTTGATACTTTTGCATGTCTAGAATTACCTGACTGATCTAAAACAACGCTATTAAGATTATGGGTTTCTCCAGTCTCGTTAAATCTATAATAAGCCTTTAAGTCATCTGAAGCATAAATGTTTTGGAACATTTGCTTTTTAATTGTGTCTTGCTGTCTAGCAGAATGAAAAAATCTAAATTCATCAATAGAACCGGACAAGGTCTGCTTTGGACTGAATAATTGCTCATTAATTCTAACTTGAGAACCGGATCCTATGACAAAGTCTGACTTATCTAGATCAATATCACTTAACTGAAATTGAGTGCTCGACGATACTACAAGCTCTCCATCTACAAAATATTTGAGTTTTTGTTGTTCAACAAAGCCACCTTCATTGTCAAATTGAAGTGCTACATGCTTAAACGTTCCTTTGCCAATTGAACTACTTAAAAATAAGAATTCCGATCCATTTGTTATGCCGAACTTAATTCCTGCTTCATTACTACTGACTGAAGGATCTAATGCTACTGTTATGTTCTTAGACAAGGAAGATCTTTTTTGACATATTATTTGACTTGAATTTGCTTGCGTTGGTAAATTAATAAAAAATTCCAGAGTAAAAGAATTATTACCTGGATCTAGATCAGCAACTGCACTACTGTCTTTTGCAAAACTTGGAAATTCTAAGCCTTTACCGTCTTTAACAATAATGTATTGCCCTAGTCCTGCTACAAATCCGTTTGCAGGATCTTCGTTAATTGCAGTTCCTGATAGCACTAAACTCCCTGTATGCTTTGGGTAGCTATTTAGTACATAATTTTCAAATCCTGTTAATTTGTCTTCAAAATCTTCAACTTCTTGGAGTGTTCCTTCAAAAGGATACTTATTGATCAATTTATCAAAAGCTATGCTTGTCTTAGAAAGTGCAGAATCAAAAAATGTGTGATTTTCAAAATAAGAATAGTCAATATTAAGTTGTTGGGTTGATTTTAAACTTTTATTACCACTATACCTAAATGATGCAGTACTTTCACTGTTTCCTACAGTTCCTCCTACAGCACTATTATTTGGATTAGTTGACAAATTTAAACTCTGATCACCTCTTTTATAGCTAGGCTTAAACAGTTTTGGTTTTTTTAGCTTAAGTAATCTATAGCTCATTATATCTCCTATGATACAAGGCTGTCATCATCAATTGCGTCATGCTTTGGATCATACCTGAGTTCTACTTTAAATTTACCTGCAACATTTTCTAAAATTTGATCATTACCCTTATCTTTAATTAAAAACTGAAACTGATATATTTTTCCAGGTGGCAAAGACTCAACGTATAGATTGAAAAACATGCCTTGCGAATCTGTTGACATTCTTGTTGAATCGTTAACAGTGTCAAAAGGTACAATTATTTCCTTAGACTCAAAATCAATAATTTGATAATACATTTTATTGTATATGTTACTCGGGTTGTAATACGGAAGTTTAAGGGCTTTAATTGGACGATCCCTGTCTTCAGCATAAACTCTTAACCTTACTATCTCATCATTGAAATAATTTGCCTTAAGATTTGTTATCGTTGCTAATATTCTATTAGTCCCGTTAAAAAAAGTAATTCTATCATTTGCATTAATAATAAATGATCCAGTTAAAAAACCATAATTTCCATCGTTACTATGCCAAGTTTCAACAAAAGTAGCACTAGCTGCTGTCACTATTTCATCTCTAAGCAATGTCTCATATTCAGAAACAGCAAAAGATGCAGAATAAACACCTATTAAAAAAGGTTCTGCACTGCTATAAGAAAACTGTGATGCATTAACCGTTCTTGTAAAACTTCCTGATTTAAAAGTTAGCTTTAAGCAATTATGACCGGTTAGTTCATTGCCGTCAGAACCAATAATGTTTGCAGCCTGCCCTTGATGGTAATTGTTTAAAAATAAGGAGCTGGTAACATTAAAAATTAAATTCTGCCTATCATCAATAATAGAATCATCGTATCTTACAATCATCTTCGGGTGTTTTGAACGATCAGAAGCGTTTCGAGATGCAAATCGCTTTACAAAGTAAGTTTTGCTATCTTTTTCGTAAGACCCACTATAACCTATCAAAAATCCATAGTCAGGTAATTGATTTGATAGCATTCCGGAAACAGCTGTTGTAACGTCAATAACTAAATTTTCTTCTCCTGTTTTAAAATACTGTTCAGCACATAGTGCTCTACTTCCTAAACCATCATTAAGATTACCACTAACTATAACGTCTATATTGGAATCACCTTTTGAACCTGATTTCATTGCGCCAGGTAGATTCCATTTTTTAGGTAGCCCTGTACTGGTAAAAAAAGACGATGTAATGTAATTTGCCGCACCTAAATCTGAATACCTTACTATATCTCTGCCTGTTCCTTCATTGAAGGGTATTGCTAGAGGAAATACTATTAAAGAAAAGTTACTAGGTGTTGTTTGACCTCCATACACATCATGAAGCTTAATCTGGCAATTAAAACTTGAATCGTTAATGTTTAAATCTTTTTCCATTTGTTGACGCAAAGGATTTAAATCAAACTTAATAAGAGCTCTAGATAACTCAACAACATTAGAAGATCCAGGTAGTTTACTCTCATTGTAGAGTTTAAAAAGATCTATTGTGCCTGCTTGCCCAGTATTTGCATCAGAGGCAGTAAAAATATTATTTATAGCTTTATTAGTAATGTATGTATCTTTACTAGCTGACAGAATTCTGTACATTATATCGCTCTCCCGATAATATCACTGTCCGGATATTTAACTTCAAATATTCCTCCAGGTGGAGGATAATACATACCTCTAGAAAGGTTTTCAGAAGGGACATATGTGAAATTAGAATATGGGGTTTGATCAATAACTCCGCTCATTCCAACAAATTTTAACTCAATCAAAGACAAAGTACCCGGTGTGTTTAAAATTAAATTCGATATATCAGATATTAAAATAGGCTGGTTAATCTGAAAATTTTCTATCTTGAAGTAATCTTTAAGGCTAGCATTTACTTCGTTAATTACTGATTGAAAATTATAGCCTTTCTCAACTGAAATTGAATATTTTATCGCGATATTCACTATGGGAGTATCAAGAATATCTATCGATTCTGATATGAGTCGAAACTGATTTAAATAAAGCGACAAATTATCCTTAAGTGTATCGGGTGATATTATTAATTGTTTTTGTGAATTTCTAGAAATTATAAAAAGCCTAGCACCTAAAGGATTATTTGGGTTGTCAACAACAGCTGCTCTAAAAACTCTCCCAAAATTATTTGGTAACGTATATATTCTAGACAAAAGATCTTGTCTAGTCACAATTCTATTTTGTGAATTTTGATTATTAATTGCAATTTGTCGCAACTCTTCAATAGTAGGTTCTTCTTCTCCTCCTCCTGCAGGTATTTCATTACTTACTGATGTACTTGCTCTAATCTTAACTATATTTTCTGGTGTAGGTGTAGTTTTAAAATTCATTATTAGTGAAGTTACTGTCGCTATTGAGGAAGCAGGAACATTGTGCAATACACCGCCTCCGGATCTATAAGCAACAGTAATTATTGTATTCTTAGGTGCTATTCCTAAAGTTTGAGTTTCTAAAAATGAATTTGGATCAATAGTAACACTATTAAATGTCTTCCTGTCTCCAAAAAGAGGCAAAGCAAACTCGCTTGGATCGGGAATTACGTCATCATCAAAAACATCTTCCCTTCCTCCTCCAAATCTGATTCCTGTTTTACCAGTTTGTCTATCAAACTCTTTAACAAATCTACGAGATGCAGGTGTCATTTCAATTCTTTCTCTGACCAAATTTTTATCATCAAAATTATTTAAAACACGCTTATAAACCAAATCTTGAGTGAGGTTGTCAACTTCAAAATATTCATTATTGTCAGAATCCTTAACAAATATTATCTCAGAAACGTCACCTTTTCTTAGGCTTATTGTTCTAAATGGTACGAAACCATCTCCTATGACGTGCGTTTCATTTATTAATTTGCCGCTTGTGCAAACTCCTTCTTTTGTGATTATGAAAGACGCAGGATTTCCGACTGAATCTGTTCCGTTTATTGTGACATTTGCATCTAAGAAATTATCATCTGTTTTAATGCTAAAATCAATATCATCATAAAGATAGAAATTTACACCATTTGTAGAAGTAAATGTAGTTTCAGACTTTATAACAGGTAAAAGGTCCGGATCTGGTTTATACTCATTATTGTCAAACTTAGCAGGTACTACAATAGAAACATTAACATAAGCAGTGGCAGGTGACTTAGGTGTCGCCTTAACACCGGCTAACCTTACTAACCTTTCAATATTTTTTTCTTCTATAGCAGTTTCAAGATTGAGTTCATTAAACTGATGATCTAGATAAAATGATAGTGAATCACCTACGTATGCTGCCATGTCGACAAATAAACCTCCCAAGCCTGCTTGGGTAAAATCGTTAATTTGTTCACTATAGTTTGCAGCTGCATAGCTTACAAGTTGTGATCTAAAACTATCAAAATCTTTATTTAGATAAGAGACATCTGTAGCTAGTTTTACTTCTTTCTTGATATTTTTAGGCATTTATTTATCCTCCCGCATAGATTGTGGCTATCAGTTTCGCACCAACAACCTTTATCTTTGGAACATTGTATGCTATAGATATGTTGATCTGTGCTATTCCATCAGGTAATTCTGAACTTTCTTTTTTTGAATAAGACTTAACCTCAACATTATCAATTTCCACAATTGGCATTGTTTTTTCAACTGCCTCTCTTATATTGACTAGTGCATTATTTTCAAAATTACTTATATCTGCATAGTCAAATGACAAAGATTTCAAATTAGCACCATAATTAAATCTACCTAGCCGTTCACCGAAATTAGTTTTAATTAAGTTTTTTAAGTTATCGGCTATTTGATCGCTTGGTTGAAAATGCATATCAAATAAATTTGAATTACCGGTACCAATCCTGAGTGGTGTCTTTATCCCAATAGGTATTGTTGGCTTCTTATTGGTATCTTCAAATTTTCTTGCTGATATTTTTGTACCAACATGCTTAAAATTTATAGTTCTTCTCGTAGTTGTACTCATAATTTACTCTATTCAATCTACAATAAATATCACTCATGTTAATTTTGTTGAAATTTATTTATAAACTCATAATCATGCCGGCAATTGTTTGAAAAATAAGACCTGGGCCAAATAAGTGACCAAATAATGCTACACAAATTATTTTAGCTGCTAATTCCAAAAAAGCCATTAATGTACATAAAAAAGATGCAGATCCTATTATTTCTGGCGCAATGCTTAGTATTTTTTCCATTGCATACTCTATTACTTTTCCTAGTATAGAATTAATTGCTTCTAAAAATTTTAGTTGTAGTATTAATTGCAGTATTTCACCAATTGCAAATAAAAAAGAAGATAAGTTTGTAAATAAATCAGTTAATATCTCAATAAATGCTAATATTGTTTTTAAAAAAATAAGCAAAATACCTTGAGGTACTGATAATTCCGGAATTCCAGGGAACAACAATGCTCTTAAATTAGGCAATGTTAAGTCAATATCTAGATCAATTTCTATGCCAAGATACTCAAGTATACTTTCAAGAGTAGGTAGAACAAGTGTGGGCATCGTTGGTAAAGCTAATAGAATTGCTTTTATTTTTTCTACAATCTTATCTTTTTGTTCTTTGATGGCTTTTTTAATCTTATTAATTATTTCTTTCGATCTATCTGGAAATAGTCCGACAATATAAGCTATAAGCTTCTTAAACCCTTGATTGACTGCTGTAGGTATTAATAATACTGCAGTAACTAAATTTTTCAAACCTTTAAATACTAGATCAAGCTTTGCTTTTAAATAATCTAATAAGTTCATACCGATAATTTGTTCTATTTTTGCTTTTATAGGATCTAATATTTCTGTTAAAAATTTAGTAGGATCGCCGATTGCATAAAATGGTGCCGTGGGAGGAGCTATTCTTAAAATTTCTGCTGAGGGCATGTTAAAAGCAGTAACTAAACCACCTAACATTTTTCCCCAAGTGTTGTGCCAGCCTGACATTCTTTTTTTGTGATCAGCAATAGACTCATTAGGTTGCTTAAAGCATTCTGAAGCGAAGTCTGAAGCGATAATATTTGGCACACCCGGTAATACATCAATCCCTAGGCATGTAAACGTATTCTCTTTAAACTTTTGACTAGTATTGTTAACAAAAGCTTCTTCTAACTCAGGAAGAGGTTTTCCTTCGCTATCAACCAAAAAGTCTGTAAACATATCAGATGCCATTCATAACCTACTTTAGTAAAATTTTAGTTGCAAATTTACCATTGGGCGGAGGATTTGCTAAAGGAGAATCTCCTAAACTGTCCATTGCTACATCTGCACCAACAAATCCTCCAGCTGATGATACTATAATTTTACCCAATACAGTTTTTTCATTTCCTGCTATATTTTGCATAACGCCGCCTATTTGTGTTCCTTCCAAAGCAATGTCGCTACAAAGTGTAGTTAGATTTGCCTCTTCTCCTCCAAGTTTTATTATTCCATTTTTACCCGGAACAATTGATATGTCTCCGCTCGGCTTTAAATGAATATATGCGCCACCTTTCGATGCCAAGATAACACCGTCGCTTATAAATACTGAACCTCCTGCCTCTGATTGCAATTCACAATTTCCTTTAGCAAAACTTTTAATTGAATATGCACTTCCAACAATTGCACTCTCACTTAACCCTTCATGATCTTCTATAGATTTTTTTATATCCGGATCTTCTCCTAATTCCTGTTCTATTAAGTTAGGATAATTATCATTGGGCATAGATCTCATGCTCACATAGAATCTTGCTAGCGGGCTGTTATCGGGTAGAGTAAATTCACCTTCATTTTCATCTTCTTCTTCTTCGTCTGGAAATAGCGATTTTAATTTTTTAAACTCAAAAAAACTTAAAGCATTACCTTTTTTGCGACCGTTCGCTATAATGTCATCTTCTGTTAAATTTTCAATAGATCTACCTGCGACTAATTCAATGCACCCTGCCATTTCTGGTTTAAAATATTTAAAAGCAGCATCACCACCTTCTTTGTTTTGTGTATTGTCGTTATCAGATAAGAATGAAGTTAATTTAGAAAATCTTTCTTTCATACGATCATGAATTTCAGACATTCTACTTTTATTTTCTTGTTTAAAAGACCGATCTGTACCTAAGCATATAAGAGTGTTATTAGAGCCTTGTAATACCAAGTCACCACATCTCTTTGAATAGCTAGGAACAGGTTCACCAATAAATTCTTCCTTAAAAGCAATTGAGTCTGCAACCATATCATCAACTGACATGGGTGTATTCCCTTCATCAGGAATTCTAGATATTAGATTTTTAAAATAGTCATTTTCAGCTTGAGTTAAGTTTTTTTGATCCGGATCAAGCGAATCTTTTCTTGCTACGTCAACTTCTCTACTAGAAACTGTGTAATTTAAATCTTCAATTTGCCTAAAAGAGACCTTTCTGCTAAGCCAATACCCACGGCCATTTTGATCCCTTATTGTCCACACAGATTCGCCAGGTTTAAGTGGTAAAGATAAGTGACCAGGAAAAAATGGAAAAAATAATTCAGCGCTCTGATCTGATGATGCGTCAGAAGAACTTAAATCATAACCTATAATGCTATTTCTAGGTACTAAATTGACCAATTGTGAGTCAGATAATGCTGTACCTGATGATTTTTCTTTTAATGCAAACTTGTTTTTAATACCCTTGTATTCTTTATTTAAAAAATTTGCAGGATTTGTTATGACATCTTTGACTAAAACTGTGCTAAATAAATTTGTCTCTACTTGAGTTATTCTATCTTCTAGACTCTTATTACTTGAATCTGATGCAGCTAGATCAGAACCTCTTTTTCCTGAAAGGAAGTCTCTAATCCTAATATCACTCATAAACTAACCCTCAATCTGATTAAATATATCATCAGGAGACATCTGATTTTTATCTTCTTCTTTTGCAATTAACTCTGCTAAACGTAATATCTGATCATTACACTTTGACATTCTTTCAAGATATTTGGACATTATCGATCCAAACATAGAGTGATTAGCTGCATTACCTCTCGACTGCATCATTAAGTCTTCAAATAGAATTTTTGCACTAGTTCGATCTTCTAGCGCATTTTCGTATATTTCTTTCCAAAGAAGCTTTTTCTTATCTTCAGTTGATGTTAACCCATCTAAAATGTCTGAGAATTGTTCTATTTTTGTTTGTTTCTTACTTAGTTTGTCTATTCCATCTTCTACACTTTTAGACATGCTCACCTCATGTTATGAAAACATTAAAATCATCGTTAGACTTAACTATCTCCTTATAGTGTTTTCTTATGTTTGACATTGCGACCGAAAGTTGTTTTGGAGTCAGGTTGGAAAGTTCTCGCATGTATACAAAAACAGCACGCTTATTTAAAAAGTCTAATTCTTCTATTTTAGCAAAAAGAGTTATAATTGCATTTACACATGCTATTTCATTTTGATTTGATAGTCTGTTTTTTATTTTAACTAGTAAAACATCAAGCATTTCACGATTTTGCTTCATTATCATTAGTGTTTCCTGCGAAGGAATAATTTGATAGTTTTCAATACTAGACTTATCTGCTCTGCTTAACACACTCATATTTGACATACTAACATGTCTATTTCTATTTTTAATTCTTTTCTTACTCTGAATAATTAACCAGTTTTTAGCTACAACATTGAAGTAAGAAAATGCTTTTGTCTTTCTTGTTGGATCAAATTTTTCTAACGTCTCGTACAAAAAAGACACGCAATCATTCTTAAGTATTTCAACTAAAGAATAGTCGCTAGCAGCAAATCCGTGAATAAAAATTAAATTTTCTGCTAATTTTTCAAAAGAAGGTTTAATTTTTTCATTATAAATTGTATTTTTTTCTTCTCTTGTTTCGGCGTTTTGATAGTCTACAACAGCTTGGTGAGCATCTTTACCAAAGTAAGGTTTTTTCTTCTTTTTTTTAGGTTGTTTATTTTTGACTTTGATATTTTTAGTTCTTTTAGCTGCCATCTTGATCGCCTTTTTGTGTTAATTGTTTGTTATCAACTTCTACTAAATCTTGCTTCATAGGGGCAGTTAAAATATTTGCAACTACAAGTATTGCATCTCTAGATTTTTTAATTTCATCAACACATCTTCTAACTTCAACGGAGTCAAAAAATATAGGAATTTCTAAGATTTCTGACACTGCTCGATATCTATTATCTAAGATATCTAGGCAAGACTCGACTGCGTCTTGCGTTTCAAGAACTATGTTTGCAAACTTCCAGAGATAGTACAGAGACACTACCAGCAATATGACTAAAACGACAGACAACCAAAACCAAAAACCTAGATACATATATATGCTTACCCGAGATATTTCTCAAAAAATTCATCATATTTAGAAAAAACTGATTCTCTAGAAAAATTGTTTCTAATATTTTGTTGCATTCGTTGTGCTTTTTTTCTATATAAAGAATAGTTTTCATAGACATCTAATATTTTATTCTTAAAATCTTCGCCGTCAACCTCTACCCATTTTGAACCTTTTATGAATATTCTTTCATCAACTCTACTTTCCGGAATATTGGATAATTTATAATTCAAACTACAGATGTTTTCTTCTTGCAAGAATTCCATATGACCTGAATGTGCAGGTACTACTACAGGCATTGCTGCTGATGCGGCATCAACTAAAGGTAGACCATAACCTTCACCTCTTGTTGCACTAACTAAGCATTTTATTTTATTATTTTTAAATAGACTAGCAATTTCTTGACTTTCTAAATTGCCGTGTAAGACTTCAATTGACGGATAATTGCCTTCTCTCGCTTTGTTTACAATATGCCTCACCCTGTGTAGCGTTCTCTTTCTATCATTAAGTGAACATCTTCCTGAATTTGTTTTAAGTATTAGGTTGACATTTTTATTATTTTTAAAGGCTTCACAATACCATGTAATCATATTTTCTATATTCTTTCTATCATTCTCAGGTTTATCACCTGTTAACTGTCCCAATATTAAAAAGTTAAATTTTTTATCAAAGACAAAACTTTCTTTTAGTTTTTTGTTCTCAATATCAGTATTATAATGCTCAGGAATAACTTCAATATTTTTATTAACTTTTCCAGAATTATGAATTACTTGTTTTATAAATTTTGAAGGTACAATCACTTCATTCATTTGATTAATCTTTTCTAACCATTTCGGATTGCACATGTCTGTTTCAACAAAAGCTGATACACCTATATTCTGATGTGCCAAGCTTGGATCCCACTCGTCTGGAAGCTGGACTTGTATAGATAAATCAAACTTTTCTGTTATTGATTTTGAACATAACATTATTTTTTCAATTAAACCTTTTTCAGCGTATCTGTCGATTATCCAGGGTGTTGCTCCCCAACTTAAAACTTGAACAGTTAGATCTATATCCTTCCTGTTGTATAAATAATCAAATATTTGTCTGCAATGTACACCATACCCACTAACTGTCAATAGAGGTGCTCTTAGTAATACCTTTTTTTTAAATATTTTCATACAGCAATCTTCTCCCAACGCTTGTAATTACTTTTCCAATTTTTGTGTGTATCAATAAGTGAATCATGCCATGCATCAATCATTTCTTGATAATCAAATTGTGTATGTGCATAATTTAAGACTTTTTCAGATAGTCTTTGTTTTTCTTCTTTGTTTAAATTAAAAATTTTCATAATACCGTCTGCAATTTTTTCGCATGACACATAATCTTCATAGATATAGGGGACACCCTGACTCCCTACCATTGTTTTTAATTCAACATTTAATCCGACACCATTTTCTGTTCCATCTCTATGATCAATTACCTGTCTGGTCATTCCTCCTGTTTTTGTTGCAACAATAGGCGTCCCAGTCATCATGGCTTCAAGAGTACCTAGCCCAAAACCTTCTGCGTATGATATGTTTATACAGAAATCTGATATATTGTATAAGCTATTCATTTGACCAAAATCAATTCTTTCTTGGGAGAAAATAACATTCTGTTGTATATTTAAATTCTCAGATGTTGCTAGAAGATTTGGACCTTCTTGATCGTACGGATCAGTGTGCATTATAAGAATTGCTTTTCTATGTCCGTGTTCTTTTTCGAGCTTGTCTAAGAAAATTTTCCAAGAATTTAGTAAATCATTCGGTCTTTTTCTTTTTGCATTTCTGTTAACCCATATTCCTACAAAATTATCTAATTTATCTTTGCCAAGAAGTTGATTTTTTATTTGAATTTTTTCATATTCATGTAATTTATTAAATAAATTTTTTGGCAATGTGTGTGGGATAAATTTTGTTTTATCAGGATGAACTTCTTTTACCATCTCATATGTCATGTGGGAGTGACAATTAATAGCATCAGTTGCTTCATACATCCAGTTGTTGAACTGTGGGTAAGGGTAATTATCCCATACATGCCACCAAACAATAGGACATATTTGATGAATCTCGTCTTCCATTTCAAAAAGCCATGTAAAAAACCTAGGATCTGTAAATATAAATAGAATATCAGGCCTTTCGGCAGCTAAAGTTATTCTTAGTAATTCTGGACTTCCAAATCCATCTATAGGTTTGATGATAAAATCTTCATTAACAACAACTGTACTATAGTCTGCGTGTTTCAATGCTGCCCCAAATTGTCTAATTGACCAGCAACCTTTTTCAATCAATCCATTAAATAAGTGTCTAGACTGTGTTCCGACGCCACTTGTAGATAAGGCGTGATCACATAGTGCTAGAATTTTAAGTTTCTTTTTTTGCATGCAGCTCCCTCATATTTATATGATTTTACTGCTCTGATCCCGTATGTTAACTGCAATGTTTTGTATTTTCATATGGGCAAAACTTACAACTATTTCTATTCTTGAGAAACATACCTCTTCTAACTGTTTTTATCATACTTCTCATCAATTTCAATCCTTTTTCATAAGTCTTCGGGCCTACTGACACTTTTACAATATCACAAACTTTTCCGGGTTTAGCACCACGTTTTAACAGAATAAATGCACATCGTACGTCTTTTAGATCAATATTATGCTTTTTAGCCCAAAAGTGCTTGTACAGAATCAATTGTGCTGTCATTCCTAAATCTTGCTTTTTCTCTCTTCTCCAACCCCAAGAACCAGCTGTCTTCCAGTCAATGATCCAGTACTCGTACCCTTTACCTCTCTTTTTTGGAACTTTCAGAACACCATCAATAAAACCTTTAAAAGATAGAGGCTTATTTAAGTCTTCAATTGGTTCATACAGCTCTTCTTCTGCTTTAAAACATTCCCAACCTGACATTTCTTTATCTAAAAAACCTATAACTTCATCCCACATGGAGTTTGCCCAAGATTCCCAAGTTTCAACCGGTTCATGCTTGTACCAGCCAGGTTGCTTAGAGTACCACTCTGGATTCTCAAATCCAGCTTTCTGCCAACTTTCTTTCATCACCCTTAATATCTTATCACGGTCAACTTTCTTTGTCTCTAATAAGCTCTCGCATCCTTCGTGGACAGCTGTTCCAAAGTGAAGATAAGGACTATCTTCAAAAGTATCAATTTTATCAATGTAGACTAACTTATGACGATAACTACATTCTTTCCATTGTTTAATCTCAGAAAAAGATATATGTGGCTTTCCTGTCGGAAACAAAATATTTTCACTCATATAAAACTCCTATAGAATATTATACATTAAAAATATTTTTTTTACACTAATAAGAATCAATCATGTCTTCAAGCATGCATTTAGGAGACCAACCTAAATCTTTGATCGTTTCACTTATATCTGCGAGTGTCTCAACAACTTCGGCAGGTCTAGCAGGTATTAATATTCTTTCATCACCAATCATGTCTGCTATTTCTATGATTGAGTAATTTTTTCCTGTTCCAACATTGTATATTTTGTGATCTACTTCTTTTGAAGATTTATTCATAGCACAAATATTTGCATCAACAACATCATTTATATAGGTAAAATCTCTCTTTTGTGTTCCAGGAGAAACAATTGTCATAGGCTCATTACTTTTAGTTTGCCTTTTAAACAAACCAATGACAGGAGCGTACTCACCTTTTAAAGGTTCTCGAGGGCCATAAACATTGAAGTATCGTAATACAATACTTGGCAAACCATAAACCTGGTTGTAAAGATCACATATTTTCTCACCCATCCATTTTGACATAGAATAAGGATTAAGGCAATCTGCAGGCATGTTAGGATTAAACGGTATTGTATTCTGCTTACCATAAAGTGAAGAAGTACCTGAATATATGACTCTCTTGATTCCGTTCAATCGTGACCATTCTAGAACTCTCTGTGTACCTACAACATTTACTTCAAAACACTCATTAGGAGAACCAATAGTAGGTTGAATACGACTACGGGCAGCAAGGTGAAAAACATAGTCGACACCATTAAAATACTTGCTGCAATCATCTTTGCTAATATCTTTAATGTGATACTTAACATTTACTATATCCTTGTGATAATAAAAATCTTCATTTTCGGGTGCTGATAAATCATCAATTACTATTACCTCATGACCTAACTCTACTAGTCTATCCACAATATGTGAACCAATAAACCCGCAACCGCCTGTAACTAAACTTTTCATTTTATAATTCCTTATCCCATCTCTCAATCATCTCATCTAGCATTGAACTAAAAGTATATTCTGGTTTCCATCCTAAAATATCGTTTGCTTTAGAAGGATCCCCTTTCAAATATTTCAATTCTTCAGGTCTCATGTATTTTGGATTTTGTATTATATAGTCCTCGTAATTCAATTCTAATTTTTCAAAAACTATTTTACACAAGTCTCTGACAGAATGTGTTTCTCCTGTTGCTATAATAAATTCTTCTGGGTTTTTATAATTTACTATAGCATGCATGGCTCTAACATAATCTTTAGAATGCCCCCAGTCTCTGTAGGAATCCATATTTCCTAATTCTAATTTAGATTCTATTCCTTTTTTAATTGCTACTGCACCTCTTACAACCTTATTGGTAACAAAATTCACTCCTCTCCGAGGAGACTCATGATTAAATAGTATACCGTTACAAGCATGCAAATTGTATGCATGTCTGTAATGCCTCACGAGATTGTACCCCATTACTTTTGAACACCCATATGGGCTAACTGGATTCATTGGAGTTGTTAACCTTTGAACACCATCACTGTCAACAGAGTTTCCAAACATTTCTGATGATGAAGCTTGGTAGAATTTAGCTTCTGGGCACATAGTTCGATAGACTTCTAGAACGTTTAAAACTCCTAAAGCGTTTGTCTGTATGGTGAATGATGGCATGTCAAAACTAACTCTTACGTGACTCATGGCACCTAGATTGTATATTTCATCAGGCATTACCTTAGTAAATACTCTTACTAGCGATGGATAGTCTAATAAATCTCCATAGTGTGTATTTACTTTATTACTAATTCCATTTTTTACTAATCTATGATTTTGATTTTCAGCAACGCTGTGACGCCTAACTATTCCATGAACTTCATAACCTAATGATAAAAGATATTCAGAAAGATAACTTCCATCTTGGCCGTTAATTCCTGTTATTAAAGCTTTTTTTGTCATTTCAATTCCTTTTTAAATACTTTCATTTTTGTTAAGTCTGGCCAGTCACTGACGACCCATTTCTTAGGTTTTGTTTTAATTGCATTAGGTAGTTTTTTTAAACCTAACTTTGCCGTTTCAGGTGTCATGTAGTAATGATATCCTACCGAATCAATATCTTGTTCTCTCCACGGAATATCAAAAACTCTACCATCGTATGACATTTTTTTTAATTCAATTGCTGATTTTTCGTCATTTGTCAATATCATCCCCCCTCTTCCTAAACTTAAGTGTTTTTTAAATTGGAAACTAAGGCACATAAATGTTCCATCTATATAAGAATTTTCTTTCCAAAGAACTGCTGCATCAATAATATTTGTTCCGCCTAGATAATAATAGTCTTGCCAGTTTTCTTCTCTCCAGTCAAATTGAATACCTAATTTATTCGCTAAAAAAGGAACTGAGATGTATGTTCTTTTGGGTACAGTATAATGTTGTATTTTTTGTTGTCGTAAACACAGTTCTATTCCATGTGTACAGCAGTCAACAGAAACAGCGTAATTTGATCCAAAAAATTGTGCAATTTTATTTTCAAATTCATATATTGCATTAAAACTCATAACTCTTCCTTGTCATCTTTATACCCTAATTTTTTAGCTCGAAATATTATTTTAGATCCGTCAATTTTTTTAATAAGTTTTGCAGGGTTACCTTTATATACACCCCACGGTTCTGTATCACCCAACAATAAACTACCTGCTGATAACAAAACTCCTTTTCTTAAAATAGATCCTGGTAAAACTATAGCATTGGTTCCGATATTTGAAAACTCTTCCATTATAACCGGTTTAATTATTTGTGTTCCTTTTAATTCATCAGGTATCATTGCACCAAAAAGACCAGAACTATCAAATCTATCAGATCCACAAATAATTCTTGCACCGGCCATTATGTTGTTGAATCCGTAAGCGCAGAATGAAGATGACTTACCTCCAATACATGTCACATAAGGACTAATATGCACATAATCACCTATTACAAATCTGGTCGTACAATAAAATCCTCTATCTATTGCTATATTATTACCAACTTTAGCAAGATGAGGTCTTTTAAAAGTAACATCTTTGTCAATAAAGACATTTTTTCCTGATTTAATTTTCATAATTATTTTTTATCTTTTTCAAAAGGCACTTTTATTCTATTTGGCTGGATACTTTCATCTTGGACTGTGTAATTTAAACCTCTGTAGTGAACTGGAACTATATTTTTAAAAGCATAAACATCATATCCATCGTTTTTTGCAAGTTGACTACATAATACTTCAAAATACCATGGCGATCCCGGAGGATAACTTAAAACTCTTTGATTAGATACTGCAGCAATCCCAAGGTAATGAAGTAGTCTTTTTCGATTCCATATGTTGACTTGACAAGTTACTCTATATTCAGCGTCCTGTTTAAGTTTAATTACTTGAAATCCTCCATAATCTTTAACTAATTCATGACTTCTCTTGGCCGGACCGTCTGACAAACCGAACCAGTTTGTGTTTTCATTTAAATGATTTTGACATATGTCATTAATTACATCTAGTTCAAATCTTTGCTGGTATTCATAATCATCTAAACCCCAAATAATAAAGTCTTCCTCGATGTTAGAGAATGCATTATATAAATCTTCAGCCCAATAAGTAATACCTCTATCTTTTCCTATTGATAAAAAATCAAAATTTTCCGGGAGGTCAAATTCAGGTTTTTTATATCCTAAAACTGTAGGTTGTATTTTTGAATCACAAAAATGATTAAATGAACGTGAACATTCTTTGAGTGTCCACATAACTTTATCGCTAGTTGTAATATAATACTTATATTTAAGACTCATTAATAAACTCCTTATCGAGAGACTGACCTTTGTAGGGTCCTGTTTTGTATTCATATACTATAGTATCATCTTCCAATATTTCATAGTTATGCCCACCTTTTAAAGTAATAGAACAGTCTCCTGGATGAAGTATGACTTTTTTAATAATTGTATCGTCTAAATCGTAAAGTATAACTTTGACACTGCCTTTAATAACAACCCATGACTCCTGAGCTATTACTTCTGATTCTCCTTCTTTAAAAATATGTTTATGAGGCTTAAAAGTTTTCCCCTTTTCCATCTTAAGGGAAGAAAGCTGGATAAATTCTTCGGGAGGAACAATATTTGTTCTACCATTAATTTCTTGGAGTCTATTGATAATGTGAAGTAATGTCTCTTTTTTAATTTTAGAGTATATCTTTTCCATTTTTTAATTTCTCTCTATCAATAATTTTTTTTATAATTGAAGTCGTTGATATTCCTTTCGTATACTTAACATACTTTGCAATATTCATTTTTACAGGTGTGTTGTGCTGTAATTTTAAACTTTCTGACATGTCGTTACCATGAACAACATAATCAATTTTGTGATGTTTAATAAACTCTTTAGTGATTATGAGAGGTGCAGACTCTATCACCTCGTCAACTAACCTGCAATTTTTTACTATTTCATACCTTTGTTCTTGACAAATGACAGGTAATCTTTTATAACTTTTAACTGCAATATCAGAATGTACACCTACAATTAAATAAGTGTCATCAAACAATTCTATGGCTTGTTTAAATAAGTTGATGTGACCAACATGAAAAAGATCACCAACAATATCAACATAAACACGAGTCACGAAAAGCCTCTTCTATTTTTAAAAATTTTATATCAAATTTAACGCTCATTGTAGAAACCCTGAAGCTATTTTTAACCCCTAAGACACCTGAGTAAATTACTATACCTTTCTTGGCAAGAAAATCATGAAGCTCCTGATAGTTCATGTGTGGATGCACAAAAGCAATAATAGAATTAGCTGGGTTTTTGTTTATTGTCCTAATCCCCATCTTTCTAAAACTTTTTATCAGCTTATCTCTTCTTTTATTAAAAAGTACTTTGTTATTTTTCCATTTTAATTTTTTTGAGGCGTGACAAAGAGCAGCAACTGACTGAGTGGGTAGAGTGAAAGGTAAGCTTCCAGGTTTGTATCTGCTTAGTGATGTGAAATAAGTTCTTTCGTAAACTTCTAAATCACGATTCCAAACCACTATACCGAGCCCTGGTGTCGACTGTATACACTTGTTACTACAAAAACTTAGTGCTGCAATTTTACTATTATAATTTCCATAATCAGAAGCACCGAAAGCTGATGTGCTATCTATGAAAAATTTAGCATTTGGGTATTTCTTAACCATTGTTTCTAGGCTGTAGTTTTCACCTGTTGATGTTTCGTTCTCAACAAAATAAACCCATTTTGTATCTCTATCTTCTATTAAATCATTCGAATAATTTGAGTGGACTACACTGTGCTCTATACCATAAACTTTGAAGATTTCTTCTGCTCTTGCCCCGTACTTTCCAGCATTTATTACTAAAGTTCCGTTTGGGCACAAAGAAGTAATCATAGCTTCTAGTGCAGTTGTACCCGAACCTGCTAAAATTGAAACGTGACCTTTTAGTTTACCCATCCCTAAGATCGCATATCTAATCTCTGACAATTTAGATTGAAAATTTTCTTCTCTGTGGCAGACATCACTTCCTAAAAACTGCTTAATTTTAGTCAAAAAAGCAGTATTTGTCGGTCCAGGATTTAAGAGTAATTTACTTCTCATTAATACTTTCCATTAAAAATTCTTTATTTTCTACAGGCTTTAGTCCTACCCTGGGTAACTTACCATCACAGCTAATTTTTATTATTTCATTAACACCAGAATATGAGGCCTCCAAGCTTGAACAATCATACTTACCAACAGACTCATGACAACCATTGTCTAAAACATAGACAAATAAATTTTTCAAATTCTCATCGCGGATTGTGTGTGTGATTCCTAAATGCATTAAAAGAGATGCGTCGCCTACAAGTGCTACAACATCTTTCTCTGTATTTTTTGCTATTCCTAAGGCTATGGCAGGTGAAAGTCCCATACTGCCTTGCATATAAAGTATATTCTTTTTTTCTGGGTAAAGTGAATAAACAGCTCTAGAGTTATATCCGGTGTTTGTTATAAAAATGGCATTTTCGTGTTTTTCAAAAATACTCTTAATTGCATCTTCTCTAGTTAACATTATTTTCACCCTTGTAGATAAAATAATTTTCTTTACCGTAGCCTGTCAAATCCATTAGTTGAGAATCTATTTCTCCCATAACTTTGTGTTGAGAAAGTGTATGTCTATGACCAATAATCAAAAAAGGCTTTATGTCAAAGGGAATGCAAAGACTAGCTAATGGGTTAATTATATTACCTAAGCCTGAATTTTGTAGGTAAACACAAGGTTTTTTTCCTGCTAACACTGCACCGAAAGCTATAGCCAATGCTTGAGATTCATGAGTTGCAATTATATTAGGAAAAGATGAATCAATGATATCATTCTGGAACACTTTTAAGGCACTGTCTGGCACACCAGTGAAGAAATCAAAACCTTCATCGACTAATGTCTTAAACAAAACTTTAATTTCAATTTTATCAAGATCCATACTTCTCCTGATTTTCTTTCATCTCATCAACAGCTATTAGCTCAAATATCTTTTTCATAGGAACGACCAAATCGTTTCCAGCAGAAAGTGTGCCTTGTTGAATAATGTTGTCAAACATTGTTTCTAAAATACCTACTGTTGCTCTCACTGAATAATTGGCATAAATTGCTAAACTCACGCCTGCTTCTTCCATTTGTTTTGTAGTCATTTGATTGTATGTTGTCGGAACAATAACTAAAGGCGTTTGTATTCCTTCGGCGTGATATCTTTCACAAAATCGCTGAACCTCATCAGGTGTTTTATTTTTGTTATGAATCAAAAATCCATCACATCCGGCCCCTGTATATGCTTTGGCTCTTTCAATTGCTACATCAATACCTCTACCCTGAATTAGTGCTTCAGTTCTTGCAATAACAGCAAAACCAGGTTTGTTATTTTTTTCTAAAGCAGCTCTAATCTTTCCTACAGTAGTTTCTGTCTTTTCTAATTCTTTTTTCATACCATAGAATGAACATCTTTTAGGAGAAGGATTATCTTCTATACACATACCCCAAGCGCCCGCCTTAGAGTACTCCCTGGCCATTCTAATTGTATTTATAGCACTAGGTCCTCCTTCGTCTGCGTCGACTAAAATAGGTATGTGAATACGATCAGCTATTTTACTTACTGCATCTGCATAATCAGCAACATTTAATATAGATGCATCTGGAAATCTATTCCAAGCGTGCATTTCAAAACTTGACAGCCATATTCCATCAAATCCTGCATTTTCTGCTATTTTTGCAATCATTGCATTAGATGCACCGCAAATTAAACTTACTTTTTCCTTTCTATTGAGAAGGCTTTTAATTGTTTTCATTTGTTTCCCTTTGTTAATAATTTTATTTTATTACAATTCAATCAGAACGTTAAATCTATCACTGTTATAATAGCCTTCAGTAATCAAATGTTTTTCAAACATAGACTTTTTAAAAAGCAAATGATTTGTGTCATGTGAGTTAATAGCCAAGTCTCCAATGAATATTGATCTTTTAGAAACTCTTTTCATCTCTTCAATAACACTGTATGCATAATCTAAATCTTTGAAATATTGAAAAACACTATAAGCAAAAACGCAATCAAAGCTTTTATCTTTAAACTTTAATTTATTTGCTTCTGACTCGTAAACTTCATTGTTTAATATCCTTCTATGTTTTTCTATTAAAGATGCTGAATAGTCAATCCCTACATATTTACAATTTAAAAACTGTGCTATCATTCCTGCGCCACAACCAACTTCTAAAACTCTAGTATCCTTGTTAATACCCAAAGCCTTTGATATATTTTTAGATACTTTTTCTGGATTAATTGATGTTTTTTCATAGCCGTTTAAAAGCTTTAAATCTTGAGATTCTAACTTTCCTTTCTTAGACCAAACTTTTTTCCAATCAAACATTAGTCATTATCCTGATAAATTTTATTTTCAAAAGTTACGACACCTATATTTTTAGAAAACATTGTCCCTGGTTTTGACCATATTTCTTTAAAGAAAGAAAACATTAAATGAGTTCCAATATCATTATATACGTTTTCATTTAAAATTTTGTATGGATAAAACTTTTTAAAATTTAAAATAGCATTTCTATAATTTTCTTCACCTAAGAAATAACTTTTGCTATCTTCTGAGATTTTAACGATACAGTCACCTATATCACTTCTTCTTATAAGACTATTATCACTAGAAATTATATTTTGCCCCCATGGCATTTTGTAATGACACAAAGCAGAATCGTATTCTGTATCAACAAATTTCATGATATCTTTTTTTGATGTATTAATCAAATCTCCGCAGACCATAATACAATCACCTGATACAGATAAAGCTGTTTTAAAAGTACTTTGGATAGAATTGCTATCTGGTTTTAATATAGTAATACCGGCCTCTAAAGACTTGATATAATTTTCTAATTCTATATTCTTACTGTTGACTACAACATAAAGATTTGTATTTTCAATAGTACAGCTCTCAATTACACTACTAATTAAAATTTGATTATTAAAAACTTCTAAATGTCTGTTCCTGTTGTTTTTTGGAGGTCCGGCAGCTAAAATTACTATGTTCTTCATAATTAAAACCTCAACAATCTACAAAAGAAATCATGATGAGGTTTATGCATATCTAGTAAACTTCTTTCGATAGTAATATTTTTAAAATCTTTTTTTGAAAAAGCGTCTATAGACAAGTGATTCTCATCTATTTTACCTACTGTGCTCTTGTTATTCCATAGAAAGAAACCATGTTTAGAATTTTTAATTATTTTTTCCATGTAAATATTAGCCCATTCTATGCTTATTTCTGATAGACAGTAATTGCTTACTACGAAGTCAACGTCAGTATATTCTGCTGTTGGTCGCTTTACATCTAAACATTCAACAAATTCTAAATTTTTCATTAATTCAAAACCTAAAATTTGATTAATTTTGTTTAGATACTTTT
>MDTA01227469.1_pt1 | contig 30530 bp, 33 predicted proteins | sample 811151 | NCBI WGS metagenome assembly MDTA01 (sample SAMN05326648, study PRJNA326480) | marine metagenome | isolation source: seawater | place: Indian Ocean: South | collected 2010 | reverse complement strand
ATAACAGAATATTTTCTTTTAATAAGTTCTTTACAAATTTTGCTTCCTATAAAACCAGCTGCACCAGTGACTAAAATTCTTGTTTTTCTCAAGTTACCTATTATATTTTTTTTTTAACGATTTTTTCATAATTTTTTCTGCTCTTTTTACGTCGCTCTTTTCATCTACTGCAACAGAACTTGAATTTAATTTTACCATTTTAATTTTAATATCGTTTTCAAAAAACCTTAAAATTTCAATATCTTCAATTTTTTCCAATTTTCCTTTTTGATTTCTCGAATAAAACTTATTTAATTCATTTTTACTAAAGGCATAAATACAAACTTGTTTGAGATATTCTTTTTTTTTTAATTTTTTTTTTGAACCTGGGATAGCTAATCTTGACATATAAATTAATTCATTTTTTTCATTGATTACCACTTTTGGTAAATTGAGGCTAAAAGGATTTTCAAATTTGTGAATTTTATCATAGCCACAGATGACATGATTTGGAAATTTTATTTTTGATTTGATTATTTTTTTTATGTCACTTGGTCTAATTGTTGGCTCATCCCCTTGTACGTTAATATAAACTTTTGATCTTATTTTCTTTGATGCCTCCGCTACTCTATCTGTACCTGTAAGACATCTTTTCGAAGTCATTATAAAATTGAAACCATTTTCACTAACTTTTTTTGCAATCCTATTATCATCGGTTGCAATAAATAAATTTTTCTTTTTTACTACTTTTGAGCAGATATCAGCTACTCTAAGAACCATCTCACGACCTAACAATTTTACTAATGGTTTTCCCTTGTATCTGCTTGAGCCGTATCTAGCTGGAATAATTATACTTATGTCCATTTTCAAATTTTATTTAAATTTATCTTTTTAATATTTAATTTAGTTTTTGTAAGTGAGTAAAAATTAAAATTTTTACTTGAATATTTTTTCTTTAAAGATTCTATCATTTCAAAACTTTCATCTTGATTAGGTTCATCTAATGAATAACCATCAAATCCTGCCAAATATATTTTTTTTATATTTTTAGAAATTAAAAAACTTACTGCATAAACTAATGCCAAAGGTTTTTTAAGTGATACATAATCATTATAAACAGATGTTTTGTTTTTAATTTGAATACCAAAATCGATTAAAGAATTTTTATTAAATGAACTTTGTAAATTTTTAGATAAACACGAATAAGGTGCCAATAAATTATTACTACAATTTTTGAAATAATTTAAATTTGAAAGTATTTTTACTGGATGACAGAAAGCTCTAATATCTATTAAGTTATCATTTATTGTTTTTGTGTTATTGAGGCAAATAACTAATAACTCAGATTTTTTAATTTTATTACTTAATCTATATTTGATTTTTTTTAATGATTTTCCAGGTCCAAGAATTAAAGCTTGTGAAAAAGATTTGTCTTTAAATTTATGGTTTTGATTTTTAAATTTTAGTTTTTTACTAAAATCATAGATATCAAAAGCCGAAAGCAAAGTGAAAGGATTAAAATTTTTTGCAGATTTATTTTTTAAATATCTTATCGCATTCATATAATCAAATTTTTTATATCTTGGATCTGAAAGCATAGTTTGAATATAGGTAGGATGAATTTTATATTTACCTGATAAACGATAATACTCATTTGTTCCCCATTTGTATTTTCTTTTCAATTTTAAAAAGATTGTTAAAAGGTTTTTAATGGCTTTTTCATGATTATGACTTTTATCTTCAAAAAATTTAATTAGCTCTTCTGTCTTTGTATTTCCGGGTCCTCTCCCCATACCAGCAACTGTGCTATCAAGCCAATTTAAACCATTTCTATTTGCAAAGAGAGTATTTTTTAAAGCTAGTGATTGATTATCATGTGCATGTATACCCATTTCATATGGCCAATTTTTTTTAAACTTATTAATTAAAAATTTAATTTGTTTTTTTTTTAGGGAACCTAAACTGTCGGCAATATATAAACATTTAAAATATTTTCTCGAGAAATTACAAATTTTATAAATAGTTTTTGTTTTAATTTCGCTAATTTGCATTATGTTTAAAAATAAATCTACATTTTTAATTTTTTTCAAAACTTTCAAGTATTTATTTATTTTGAACACCTCATTAAAGTGACATGCAATTCTAATAAATTTTATATTTGTGTATTCTAGATTTTTTAAAATTTTAATTTTTTCTTTTTCATCTTTTTTGTTAGAAAAATTAATCAAATCTGACGCATTGATCATTATTCCAAAGTTTATATTTTTAGGAAACTTAAAGTTTTTGAAAAATTCTCTATCACAATAGGCTGTTAATCCTTTTTTTTTATCAACAGGTAAAAATAAAAACCCTATTTCAACAAATCGTATACCAGTTTTGGAAACTTCATTTATGTAATTTTGAATATCTGTTTTTGAAAACTGCCAATTATTATAATATCCACCATCTCTTAAAGTACAATCAAGTAAGTTTGTTTTCATACAAATATTTTTCTCTTTTCTTATTAAACTTTTTTGTCTAAATCCAATAAATTTTATCAGATTTTTTAAGTATTTTTGTTATGGGATACATGATAATAGTCATTTTTATTTTAAGTTGTTTGATGTTATTAAATATTTTTAAAAAAATAAGAATTTAAAAATAGAAGTTTACTGTTTTAAGAAAAAGTATCTTTATAAATTAAAAAATAAAGTTAAAAATTTTTAATTATTGATTTAAATTGTTTATTATCATAATCAAAATTCATAATTTTTTTTTTAAAGATTTCTGTTTTTACATTCCAAGTTTTTTGTTCTGTTTTTACTACAAAATTAAAAACTCTATTAATTTCTTTGATATTTAATTTGCTAAAACAAGTCCAAAATAATCCTTTTATTTTTAATTTAGAAAAAGATCCAAATCTATAGGAAAATATTGGATTTTTTGGAGATTTAAACATAATAAAACCAACTTTAGCACCCTTTCCTAAAAACTCATTTGCTAATGTTGAGTAGGTAGAAAAGATAAATTTATAATTTAATAATAATTCATAGCTAGTCTTTTTTTTTTCTAAAATAAATTTTGAATCTTTTTTTAAAATTTTGTTATAAAAATTTTTTTCTTTGATTAATATTTCAGGATAATTTCGGTATCTTGGTAATATATTAAATTTAATATTGTTTTTTTTTGCTAGTTCATTTAGATAATATGCAACAATATCTTCATTTTCACATTTATCTTTAAATAAGTGATTATAATTTGATATAAAAACAACTTCTTTTTTTTGTTTTTTAAAATTTATTTTACTAAAATTATTTTCAAATGACCCTATCTCAAAAAAATTACCACTTATTCTTTTAGAATAAAATTTTTTAACCGCACTATTATATAGAAGGATATAATCTACATAAAATTTTTTTTTACTATTTTTTGGGAAATAGTAATTACTCTCAGAAATAATTCCCTCTGTATTTCCTCTTTGGCCTTTTTGTAACATAAGTGTTTTTATTCCTGTTTTTTTACTAAGTTTATAAAAAATTGTGTGGTAATCAAAAGCGGTAAGTACTAATTTTGGGGAAACATGTCTTATAAATTCATCACAATAATCAAGTTTTGAAAATTTTAATTTAAATAAACACTTCAATAAAATACTTAAATTTATCTCTTCACCCCTTCTATGTAAAACTGTCATATCTTTTTTTTTTATATATTTTAAAAAAGGGTTGTATCTTCCATCTACCAAAATAAATTTATTTTTTTTTGGAAGTTTGAATCTCCATTTTGATTTAAAAATATATATAAAAAAAACTTTCAAATTTAAAAAAAATGACATAAAAAATTTCATACAATAATTATTTCATTAATTCTAGTTTGTATTTTATTTTATTAAAAAAAACAATTTTAATACCGAATTAATAAACTTAAATATTTTTGCTCTTCACCCAATCTTTGATTTAAACCCTTAATTTTATTTTCTCAATTAATTTTATTTTTTTTAATAATTTTGATAACTTTTATATTTGAAGTTATGATTATGATCTGGTCCTGCCATTTTATTAGATTATACGTTTTCTAGGATTACTGTTCCGATACTTGTATTTGTCAATTAAGCTGATTTTCTAACTTATAAAAAATGATGTTATTTTATTTGATAGAAAAAAAATTAAATTAGAAGGAGGATTTGATGATAGTAATAAACTTTTCGTAAAATCTGAATTTTACAACATTTAAGTCACCAAAAAGATTTGAATAAGTAGGCAAAAAAAATTTTAAAAAAACTTAATGATAATAAAAAATAAATATTTAATAATCCATATTAAAAAATTTTATTAGCATTTAATGAATATTTACAATAAATTGAAAGACAGTTCAAATATACCTCATTTATTTTTATTTGGAATGTATCGGTCTGGAACGACTGTTATTGCTAGGTCTTTAGCGGGAGAAAAAAATATTGCCTTTGCCTCGGACACAATAAGACCTTTTTTCAATTTTTATAGAACCAAATTGCAAAAAGAAATAAGTTGCTCTGATGTCGAAAATAGTTTGAGACCTTTAGGAGATTATTTTAATTCACGTAAAAAATATCTTTCTTACTTACAAAAAAGTAATTTTTCAGAAACAATCTCAAAATCAGAATTGATTGAAATTAGATCTGAAGTAATTAAGCATAGTTTAGTTTATAGCCCAAAATTTAAAGATAATTTAGAAAATTTTATTAATAAGGACTCAGCTTATTATAAAGATGAGTTAAAATTTTACTTAGATTTAATATTTTCCTCCTACGGAGATGAAAAAACCTCATTGATAGGTTTAAAAGAGGTTTGGTCAATAGAGATGGCGCTACCTATTTTAAACATGATGGGTGATAATGCAAAAATTCTTGTTATTCTTCGAGATCCCTTAGATATTACAGCGTCTTCATTAAGTGGGAGCCCTAATTATTCAATTCTGTCATTGGCAAGACAATGGCGAAAGCAAATAGTTTTTTATAACTTTCTTAAAAAAAATTATCCAGAAAAAGTTGAATTATTAAATTATGAAGAATTTTGTAATGAACCAACTAAAAGTTTAAAAGACGTTATCCAAAAACTAGTAAATACCCGAGATAGTTTTTTTTCATTTAATCTTAATCCGATTGATGATTTTGGAAATATTTGGATTAAAAATTCATCTTATTCAAACAAATCTAACTCTCAAAAAATTGATAAAAAATCTATAGGAAAATTCAAGAATGTTCTAAATAATGATGAGATTGAATGGATAAAATATTTAACTCATATGTGGTCTTACAGGAGATATAATTATTCTGATCATGTTCCACCTAAACCAAAAAGCCCCTTTCCCAAAAGAAATTTAAGCAATGTAGCAAAATGGGCTAAATTTGATGTACTTGAACTAGAAGGTGATAAATTGGAATACAATTTAAAATTGGAGACACAAAGAGTTAATAAAATACAAGCTTTAAATGATAATAGTATATTGGAAACTGAATTACTAACTGAGCAAATTTGATATGATAGTTTTATGCGTGATTTAAATCTTCTTAAAAAATTAAATTGTTTAAACAGAAACCCAATTTCTTGTTTTATAATCTTGATTTAATTTTGATAGTTCAATATGTTCAATTTTTGAACAATAATGAAAAATATATAAACTGAAAATGATTGTTAAAAAATTTACTCTTTTATTTTTAGGTTATGGTAAAAAAAAAACAAAACTTATAAATTTCTTACAAAAAAAAGGTATAAAGGTAAAACATTTAAGTAGAAAACTAAAAGTTAATGATTTGAAAGGGATAGACTTAATAATTTCCTTTGGATATAATCAGATTTTAGGTAAAAAAATATTAAAAAATCTGAAAAGACCAGCCTTAAATTTACATATATCATATCTACCACATAACAGGGGTTCAGATCCTAATTTTTGGTCATTTATAAACAATACGCCAAAAGGCATATCTATACATGAAATTGATGAAGGGTTAGATACTGGAGATATTATTTTTAGAAAAAAAATTTATATGAATCCCCAAAAAAAAAAATTTTCCACTTTTAAAAAAACTTACATTTATTTAATAAAAGAGATTGAAAAACTATTTATATCAAATTTTAATTTGATTATAAATTATCAGTACTCATCATTCAAACAGAGAGGAAAAAAAAGTTTTCATAAAAAATCTGAAATTCCAGAATTATTAGAAGATTGGGATACTAACATATTAGAGTTTAAAAAATTATATTCTAAAAATCTTTCAAAAAAATAGGTTCAAATTTTTTTTTATTTTTTTTTATTTTTTTTCCTAATAATTTAAAAAAATGTTCAGATCCAGCACCAATCAAAGGTCTTTTCGTAATAATATGTTTTCTAGATAATTTGGTCCCTTTTTTAATACTAGTATTTGCAAAAATTGATCTTCTTAAAAACTTTGAAAATTTCTCTGATTTTCTTAAATTTTTATTCCCCTTGCCTAATGATAAAAATACTTTCTCACTTCTTAATCTCAGTTCTTTAAGTGACTCGTAGTCAAGTGAAAATTCACTATCAGTGGACTTTATTTTATTTGAAATTTTAAAATGTTTCTCAATTATTTTTGCTCCTAGAGCAACAGCAGCTAATGAACTATTTATATCATTTGTATGATCAGAAATGCCAATTAAATAATTTTTATATCTTTTTTTATAATTCTCAATAGCTGAAACATTGCTATCATCCTCAGGAGTTGGGTACCCTGAAACACAATATAAGATTATTATTTTTTTGTGGAATTTTGTGATTTCATTAATTGCTCTATCTATTTCTTTAAAAGATGCCATTCCAGTGGAAATTATTATAGGCTTATTTTTTTTTGCAATACTTCTTACTAAGTTTAAATCTGTAATTTCAAAAGATGCAATTTTGTAAAGTGGAGGGTTAAATTTGGCTAAAAATTGTAAAGACCTCTCACTAAAAGGGGAGCTAAAAAGAGGAATATTTATTTTCTTTGCTAACGAAAAAGCCTCACTATGCCATTTAAATGGTGTATGAGCCTTTTTATATAATTCCCATAAATATTTTCCTTTCCAAATCCCATTTTTAATTTGAAATTTTTTATCTTTAGATCTTATTGTGATATCTGAAGGTTCATAAGTTTGAATTTTGATTAAATCTGCCCCAGCTTTTTTGGCAATCTTAATATGTTGTAAAAAGCTCTTTTTATTTCCATTATGATTTCCTGAAATTTCGGCTACAATTAAAGGCCGATTTTTTTTAGCAATTTTAATTTTCTTTGATATATTAATTTTCATTACCAGTAATCTTTTTATGAAAAAAAAACAAAACTTTGAATACTACGATAACTTAATCAATAAGATTCAAAATACTAGAAAAAAGAATAATAAAAATTGGATGGATTTGATGAAAATAGCTTTCAAATATAAGCCAGATGAAACTAAAATTGTTGTAAAAAAAATTTTTTCTGAGGATATGAAAATTAATAAATTAATCCAAAAGTTAGTAAAATAATAATAAATAAGACTTTAGTCAAATAACGTTTAGAAAAATACTTTACAAGTTTGTACTTACGGTGTACGTTCAACATTTGAACAGATATGCAAGATAATCATGATCATTTTGAGCTTTTAAGAAAACTTTATAAGCATCCAAAAGCTACCCAAAGAGAATTGGCAAAATCTTTAGGCTTTAGTTTGGGAAAACTTAATTATTGCCTTAAAGCACTTAAATCTAAAGGATTGATAAAAATAAAAAACTTCGAAAAAAATCCGAATAAGTTTAATTATTTTTACATCTTGACGCCAAAAGGTATTTCAGAAAAGACCAAGCTTACTTTAAATTTTATGAAAAGAAAAATGAAAGAATATGATGAATTAAAAAAAGAAGTTGAGAGAAAATGAGAATTGAAATAAAAAAAAAATTTTATAAGTCTTCAAAAAGCACTTCTTAAATTAAATTTATTTTTAATGGACAAATATTTTAATCATTTTGCAGCTAAACTAACAAATACACCAAGATATCTTAACAATAATGGAATTAAAAAAGCTTTTAGAGATTTAAAAAAATATTACTCTGGTTCAAAAATAATAAACTTTAAAAAGAATGAAAAAGTAGGTTTATGGAAATTGCCATTACAATGGGAAGTTAAAAAAGGAATTCTATATGATCCTTCTGGGATAAAAATATCTGATTATTCAAGAAATCCATTAGAGCTATATTCAAATAGTGTATCATTTAAAGGTAATATTAAAAAAAGTGATTTATTACAAAATCATATCTATTCTGATAAAAATAGACCAAGCATCATCCCTTTTCATTATCAAAATCAGTTTAGAGAAAAAACTAAAGAATGGGGTTTTTGTGTCCCATATAAAAAGATTAAAAAATTTAAAAAAGGAACTTATAAAGTGGATATTCAAACTAGTTTCAAAAAAACCAACATGGAGTCTTGTTATTATGAAAAAAATGGCGAAAGTAAAAATAAAATTCTTTTTGCGTCCCACTTTGACCATCCAAACCAAATAAATGATGGCCTTTCAGGAACTTTGTGTAGCTTTGAATTATTAAGCAAGCTAAAGAAGACTAAGTTGAGCTATGCAGCTCTTTCTACTCCAGAAATAATTGGATCAATATTTTTTGCAAAAAAGTATGCAAAAATGAAAAAAATTAAACATGCTATTATGTTAAATTTTTGTGGAACAAAAAGTAGACTTGTTTATTCAAAAACTACAAAAGAAGATACATTCATAGACCAAATAATATTTCATATTTTAAAATTTAAGAAAAATTCTAAAATAGTGAAATTTAGAGAGATAATAGGTGCAGATGAAATAGCTTTTGATAATGAAATATATAAAATACCCTGTGGTTCAATTTATAGATGGCCATATAAAGATTATCATACAAATAAAGATAACTTCAAAAATTTCAATTTTTTAAGATTTCGAGAGACATTGAATTTTCTTAATGAAATTATTTTTATCATTGAAAATAATTCTACATTTAAAAATAGATTTAAAGATTTGCCAAAACTATCTGATCCAAGCTTAGATCTATATTTTTCCCCAAGATATTGGCAAACAAATAAGATATTGTTCGATAAAAAAAGGATTTTAGGATCCGACGAAAAAATTCAAAATTTGATAAGGGAAATAGAGGATAAAGAGTTAAGGAAGGCTTGTTGGGAATCAGCTAAAAACATACAATTGCTCCAAAGCCTAATACCTGCTAAATGTGATGGTAATTTTTCTACTCTCGAACTTGCAAATTTGTGTAATATGCCATTTAGAATGGTTGATGCATTAATAAATTTGTGGGACCAAAAAAAACTTATTAAAAAAAAATGGATAAATCCTTTCAAAAAGTAAATATGATTCCGTACAGTAGACAAATAATAGGTAATACCGATGTTAAATCTGTAATTAAAGTCTTAAAATCAAATTTTTTGACACAAGTTTCAGTAATAAAAAAATTTGAGAAAGCAATTTCAAAAAAATTCAAATCCAAATATGTTGTAAGCATGAACAGCGCTACCAGCGCCTTACATGTTGCTTGTTTGGCGCTTGGAATAAGAAAAAAGGATATAGTCTGGACTTGTACAAATTCTTTTGTAGCTAGTAGTAATTGCGCTTTGTACTGTGGAGCAAAAGTAGATTTAATTGATATAGATCCTAAAAATTATAATTTAAATATTGAAGAACTAAAGTTAAAATTATTAAAAGCAAAAAAGATTAAAAAACTCCCGAAATTGTTAATTCCCGTTCATTTTGCTGGATTACCATGTGATATGAAAAAAATTTATGAATTGTCAAAAATATATGGATTTAAAATTTTAGAGGATGCTTCTCATGCAATAGGCTCTGAATATTATGGTAATAAAATTGGTAATTGTAAATATAGTGATATAACAGTTTTCAGTTTTCATCCAGTTAAAATTATTACAACAGCCGAAGGTGGAGCTGCACTCACAAATAAACAAAAATTATTTGATAGGCTGCAATTATTTAAAAATCATGGCATTACGAGAAATAAAAAACTTTTGAATAAAAAAAATTATCCAGGCTGGTATTATGAACATGTTGATTTAGGTTATAATTATAGATTAAATGAGATTCAGTCTGCATTAGGGTTAGCTCAATTAAAAAGACTTGAAAAATGGATTAAGATTAGAGAAAAAATTTTTAATATTTACAGCAAAGAACTAAGTAAACTACCTTTAATATTGCCTAAGAAATTTAAAAATTTAAAATCATCAAACCATCTGTATGTTATTCAAACATTGGATAAATCCGGGAAAATCAGAGATAAATTATACAATTTTTTGAAAAAAAAAAGAATAGAGGCAAACTTACATTATATTCCAATACATACACAACCATATTATAAAAAAATTGGTTTTAAAAATCACAAATTTCCAAATGCTAATCTGTATTATAAGAGATGTTTATCAATTCCGATGTTTGCTGGTTTAAGAAATAAAGACTTAGAAAAAGTAATCAAATATATAAAAGTTTTTTTTAAATGAAACTCATAATTGGTACAGCAAATTTTAATTCAAAGTACCATATAAGAAAAAGAAAAAAAATTAATCTAAGCTTGAAAAAAAAAATTTTAAATACCGCAAAAAGAAATGGTATAAATTTCATTGATACCGCACCAGATTATTCAAATTCAGAAAAAATAATTGGAAAAATGAATAGTTCAAATTTCAAAATAATTTCAAAAATTCAAAAAATTAATAAAAAAAAAAAGTTGAATCAATCAATTTCATTGGTCCAAAATTTTAAAAATACTTTAAAAAATTTAAGAACTAAAAAAATTCATGGTTTGCTTGTTCACAATGTTCAAGATCTATTGAGAAATAAAAAATATTATTTGGAGGCTTTTAGGAGTCTTAAAGATAAAAAGCTTGTAAATTATATTGGGGTGTCTCTTTATAATAGTGAGGATATATTTAAAATTTTGAAATTTTGGAAACCTGATATAATTCAAATTCCTTATAATATAATTGATCGAAGGATTGAAAAAAAAAAATTTATAAATTCTATTAAGAAAAATAAAATAAAATTACATGTAAGATCAATTTTTTTTAAGGGAATATTAACTGATAAAAAGAATTTCCCATCAAAGTTAAAAAAATGGAAAGATAAAGTTGATAGATGGTTTTCATGGTGCCATGAAAATAATATTCAACCTTTTGAGGCTTCGTATCTTTTTGTTAAAAAGAACAAATTAATAGATAATTTTGTAATAAGTTTTGATGACCCTCAACAAATATTACAACTTTTAAAGATTAAAAACTTAAGAAAATTAAATTATCCTGACATTAAGTCTTATGATAAAAAATTTATAAATCCTTATAATTGGTAAATATATGAATATACTTATTGTTCAAGCGAGATTAAACTCAAATAGATTACCATCAAAAGTTTTACTTAAAATTGGAAACAAGACAATCTTAGAGATTATCAACTCAAGATTAAAAAAGATTAAATTAATTGATAAAATTGTATATGCAATTCCTAAATCTAAAAATAATCTGAAACTTTTTAACTTTTTAAAGAAAAAAAAATTGAACATTTTTTTAGGATCTGAAAAAAATGTTTTACAAAGATTCTTAAATGTTTCAAAGAAATACAAAGCTAAAAACATTGTAAGAATTACTGCAGACTGTCCTTTTGTAGATAGGAACTTAATTCAAAAAATGATGAAATTTTATTTAAATAATGATTTCCAATATGTAAGTAATACCCTGAACCCAACTTATCCTGATGGTATAGATATTGAAATATTTAATTCGCGATTATTAAATTTAGCTGCAAAGAAAAGCAAAAAATTGAATGATAAAGAACATGTCACTACTTTTATAAAAAGAAATGATAAATTAAAAAAATATAATTACAGATATAAGAAAGATCTTTCTCAAATCAGACTTACAATTGACACAGAGGATGATTATAAAACTCTAAAAATTATATTTAAGAAATTTAATTATGATTATTTAATTAGTTGGGAAACAGTAGCTAATTTTTATTTGAAAAATATAAATATAATGCCAAATCAAAAATTAATAAGAAATTATAATTCTTTAACAAAAACCCAAAAAATGTGGAAAAGAGCTGAGAGAATTATTCCTGAAGGTAATTCTATGATTTCTAAAAATCCAAGCATATTCGACGAAATTTCTTGGCCTAGTCATTTTTCTAAGTCAAAGGGTTGTTTTATTTGGGATTTAGATGATAAAAAATATATTGATCTTTCATTGATGGGTGTTGGCACAAATATACTCGGTTATTCTAACAACGAAATAAATAAAAAGGTCCAAGAAAAAATTAGAAATGGAAATATATCTTCTTTAAATTCTCATGAAGAGGTCATATTAGCAGAAAGATTAATAGAATTAAATTCTTGGGCAGATAAAGTTTTGTTTGCAAGAACAGGAGCTGAGGCCAATTCAATTGCTATAAGATTGGCAAGAATATATTCAGGAAAAGATAAAGTTGCTTTTTGTGGTTATCATGGATGGAATGATTGGTTTTTAGCTTCTTCAAATAAAAATTCAAACGAAATACGAAAAAATTTTTTACCATATTATTCAAACGAAGGTATTCCAAAAAATTTACTTAATTCGGTTATGCATTTTGAATACAATAATATTTCAAGTCTAGAAAATTTACTTCAAAAAGAAAAACAGATTGGCACAATTAAAATGGAAGTGATTAGAAATGAAAAGCCGAAAAAAAATTATTTAAATCAAGTTAGAAAACTAGCAAATAAATATAATAAAATTTTGATATTTGATGAATGCACAACAGGTTTTAGAGAATGTTTAGGAGGAATTCATAAAAAATTTGATGTTGAGCCAGATATTTTAATTTTAGGTAAATCACTTGGAAATGGCTATCCGATTACATGTGTTATTGGAAAAGAAGATATTATGAAACTGAAAAGTAAAACTTTTATTAGCTCAACTTTTTGGACTGACAGAATTGGGCCGGCTGCAGCACTGGAAACTTTAAAAGTCATGGAAAGAGATAAAACCTGGAAAACCATTACAAGCATAGGTAAAAAAGTAACCTCAAATTGGATAAAATTATCCAAAAGAAATAAATTACCTATAACAACCCAAGGTATTCCGGCATTAACCAATTTTTATTTTAACGATAAAAAAAACCATTTTAAATATAGATCTTATCTGATTAATTATTTTATTAAAAAGGGATATTTATCTAGTAATATCTTTTATGCATCTATCTCACATACTGATAATATTCTTAAAAAATATTTTTCAATTCTTGACGAAAGTTTCTACAATTTAAGTAAACTGATCAAATCTGAAAAGTTTGATTGGAAGTTTGATGATTTTAAAATTACCAAAACTTTCAGGTGATTTAATATTTAATTAGAGTATTTATCCGCTCATTTTGAGATCGTGGTGGCTCTGAAAAAAAATGTAAAATTTTTTTCTCGTCTTTCTTTAATTTATTTGCTTTGTTTCCAAGCATCTTTTTGTAGTTAAAATAGGGTTTTACAAACCAAGGTGTATAAATATTAAAGACACTCCACCTTGATGTTTTGGTTGAAATACCTCCTCTATGAGTAAGCCCAGTATCCATTATACAGATAGATCCACTTTTCATTTTTAAAGTATTGTATTTCTGTCGAGTAAATCTTTTTGGTTTTTTATAATTTTTGAATGAGTTTTGAATAAACTGTGTGGAAGCAGTTTGGTCATTAAAATCTTCAAGTGCTATGATTACAAGATAACTGAAACCATTAGAAATTCTTTTATTATTAATATATCTCGAGTCAGTGTGCCAGTTATTTCCAATTTTAAAATTTTTATTATTTTTTTCAATTTTTTCTATTATTCTGTTCTGAGCATTACTTGATTGAAGTACATAAGTCTTATTTAATAGCTTTTGTAATAATTTATTTAGTTTTTTGATATAAACTAAAGGCATTAAATTTAAATTTTCATAAAAGAAATTATAAATACACTGATTATTTGTTGACCCAACAGACTCACCTAATTTCAATCTTTTCTTGTAAATTTGTGTTATACTTTTTTTATATTTTTCTATTTGTTTTTTATTGAAAACATTATCAATGACACAAATGCCTTTTCTAGTTATTTCTTTAATTATTAATTTTTCTTCTTTTAAATTGTAATATTTCATTTAAATAAATTTTAAATCATAATATAACATAAATAAGTTATAGACAATGTTCAAAAAATGAACATAATTTGATTTATATGTCTATTAAATATTTAAATATAATAGAAAAGTCTTTTGAATTGAAAAAAAAAGACTTAAATAAAATCATTAAAAAAGAGAACATGGAATTAGAAAATTACAATTGGGATTCTGTTACTGTTATTAATTTAATTACCAATGTATCTGATAAATATAAAAAAAATATTGAACCTCAGAAACTAAAAAAAATAAAGACTTTTAAAGATTTAGATAATTTTTTGATCAATTTAATAAAAAAAAAGTGAATAAAAAAAATGTCTTATTTGTTGGAGGAGGAAGTGAGATAGCATTAAAAATTTTAAGAAAATTAAAAAAAACTGATATTCATTGCCTTTCAAGACAAAATAATAAATCTTACAAAAAAATATATTTTGTTAAAAATTACTCAAATTATAATTTAGAAAAAAAATTCAAGCAAATTAAAAAGAAATATGATGTTATTTTTATATTTAATGGTATTTTTGAATTTTCAACATTATCTTCAATTAACGAAAAAAATTTTTTGAATGAATTTACGATCAATTTTCTTACACCTTTAAGAATAGTAAAAAATTTATTAAAAAATAAATTACTTAATAAAAATTCAAAAGTTTTTTTTTTAAGTTCAAAAGCAGCAAATCAAGCAGAAATTGGTAATGCTTATTATTCAATTTCAAAAAATTCACTAAATTTTGCATCTAGGATTTTAAATAAAGAAAATAAAAAAAAAAAAATTAAATTTATTTCAATTTCTGCAGGTATTATTGATAGTAAAATGGGAAGAAAAGTAAAACAATTAATAAACTTTAAAAAAAATAAATCTACCTCAAAATTAGACTCTAAAATAGATAATTTAGTAAAAATCATAAAGTCTGCAATAGAAAATAAAAAAATTAACAGCAAATTGTAATGTCATTTGTATTTAAAAATTTGGAGGTTTCATTAGGGAACATTAAAGAAAAAAATTTATCTTTAGAAACTCGTTATGGTTGGCCAAAAGATCAAATTTTAAAAAAAATTGGAATCATAAAAAGGCATATATCTAATCCAAATCAAAATACGACTTCATTAGCGAAAGCTGCTGTCAAAAAAGTTTTAAAAAAAAACAATTTATCTAAAGTTAAGTTTATAATTAGTGTAACAAATACTCCAACTAGAGTTTTTCCGTCCCTAGCACACGAGATTGCTTCATTAATCAATAATAGTAAAAATTTTATGTGCTTAGGAATTAATTCTGGTTGTACTGGTTATGTTGATGCCTTGTATTTAGCTAGTAAGTTAATTAAAAAAAACCAGGATGTTATCATTATAACTTCTGATACTTATTCAAAATATATCGATATTAATGATAAATCTATAAGACCAATATTTAGTGATGGTGCTTCGTGCACACATCTTCAATATAAAAAAAAAAATGCTTGGAAAGTAAAAAAGGCATTTTTTCAAACTGAAAGAGATACACTTGAACATTTAGAATTAAAAAAAGAAAAAATCAAAATGAATGGCCCAGAAGTTTTATCCTTTGCAATCAGAATAGTATCAAAGACTATCAATGATTTACTCAATAAAAAAAATAAAACTCTAATTTTTGCACACCAAGCCGGTAAAATTGTATTTCATAACTTAAAATCAAAAATAAAATCAGATACTTATTTACCTGCTAATTATGAAAAAAATGGTAATTTAGTTTCAACTTCTATTCCGTTTTTAATTAAAGAAAATTTTAGTCTATTAAAAAAAAATAAAAATATCTTAATATCAGGTTTTGGCGTTGGACTTTCTCATTCACATATTTTATTAAAAAAAATCAATTAACTTGATAGAGCTGAATCCAGGTTTGTTGCGGATTATTTCTATCTTTATTTATTTTAAACTTTTTAAGTCCTAATGTTTCTTTTAAAGCTAGAGTTTCACCTGGGAAATCTGGATTATTAATGTCATCAAATGCAATTATTCCTCCCTTAGGCATAATTTTTACGATTTCTTTTAAAACAGACATAGTAGGTTTATATAAATCAAGATCAAAAAATGCCAAAGAAACTAAAAGATGAGAATTCTTTTTTATAAAGTGAGGAAACGTTTTTTTGATATCCCCTTTTATAAGCTCAAATTTGGTTTTGTGAGATATTGGAGAGTTTAATTCATGAAGTTTTAAAATTTTATTTAAAAAAATATCATACTTTTTTGGAAGGCTATAATCTCCACTCCTCCATCCAATTTTTTTTTCTTTTTTTATTAAATCATTCTTAAAACCTGTAAATGTATCAAATCCATAGATTTTTCTGGTGTAATTATATGGTTCATGAATACCTCTTAAATTTGAGAGTAAACTTAAGTTTCCTCCGTAATGGACACCAAATTCACATATTACACCTGGCACATCGATTATTTTTTCATAAAGTTTATTTATATATAGAAGTCTAGAAATAGTTTGCCTATTACTAAATAAAAAAGAATTATTTTTATTCCAACTTGGTTGATTTTTATTTGCTAAAAAATTTTCAAGATGAAACGAGAGTTCTATATTAAGATTTTTCTCATTTTGTGAATTTAAATACGTAACTTTTTTTGTACTACGATTTAAGGATTTTTTTGAATTTTTTTTGTTTGAAAGTTTTTTCATTTATATCGTTTCTCACTTTTTTTAAAAAAAATTTTCCTTTAACACTCTTGTATAAACTATCTATAGCACTTCTCTTTAATTTAGAAGATTTTTTTTTTTTAATTGTATATCTAATACTTATTCTTGGAATTTTGCTACTACTAGGTTCTGTTCCATGTAATGTAAAACTACTCCAAATAAAAAAATCACCTGGGTTGCCAACTAATTTAAGATTTTTGCACAAATATTTTTTATTCAAATTAAAATAATTTTTTTTTTATTCTTTTTATGTTGTGTGGGAATGTTTCAGCACCAATAATATGGCTTTTTTTCAAAATATTTATTGGAGATGAGTCTTTAGAAACCTTATTTAGGTATACATAGAGAGTGATATATTTATTTTTGTCATTTAAATGATCAATCATATCCATGTGATAGTCAATTCCTCTAAAAAAGGTACAGTCTCTAAATTCTGGACGAATATAATTGTTTAAATTTGGTATTAATTGTGTTTTAGCCTTTTTAAATACCCAATTAGGTATCCAGTTCTTAGGGGTGGCCACAATAAATTTTTTGAGAACTATTTAATATTTTTTTCCAATTATTTTCTCAACAATTTGATTAAAAAATTTATCTTTTTCTATAAAATCTAAATTATACTTTAAGGCTAAATTATTCCTTGTAGGTCCCGGATTAGTTTTTTTGTAATTTGGATTTTTCTTAAATTCTTTAAAACTTCTAAAAATATGTTTTCCAAATTTCTTTCTTTCTAAAATATCCAAAAAAATTTGATTAGATTTTTTTTTGGAGAGTTTATTTTTTATACCTACTATCCCTTCGGTGGAAAATTTATTTAGATAATTATTCATTTTATCCTTCTTAATTTACCTAAATAATTAGGGTTTTTATTTAACTTAGTTGATATAAATTTTATCGCATTGTAACAATTCATTTTTTGAAAAATTATTCCTTGTATTTTAATTTGTTTTAAAATTTTACTTTTAATTAAATCATTCTCACATCTTTTCCAATTATTAATTCCCTCAAATTTTCTGTCTTCAAATCTTGAGTAATATGAGAATTTTTTTCTGTATGATTTGTTCTTTTTATCTACAATTTTAACTTCAAAAAAATTGTAATATCTATAATTAACTTTAAATTTTTCCTCAGGATAGTGACAAATAGTTGCCCCTCCATCTAAACCTATTCCAATTGATAGATTACAAACATTTTTGTTATTTGCCAACCATTCCCAAGTGGAGCCAGAACCAAAACTTGATTTGCAATTATGTTCTGGAACGTCTTTGTAATTAGGACCATAAATAGAAACAGAATGAATAGGATGTACTGTTCTTCTTTTTGAAATTTTTTTTCTAAAAAATTCTGTCAAAGAACCTGTTTCGCTTTTTGATCTATTATAATCCCAGGTTCTTTTTTTATTTTTATTAATTGAAAATGTGAAAGTAGGCATTATGATTGTTTTATTTTTATAATTTTCAAAAATTTCTCTCCAAACTTTTTCTGGCTTATGGTGGGTTTTTTTGAAAAAAGCTAACAGATTAGAATGTATAATGATAAAATTTTCTTTAATATCTAATGATTTAAGGGCTTTATCTATTATCTCATAATTCATATCTAAAAAATTGAATTATGTTCATTTTTTGAACATTGTCTAGAAGTTTTTAATGATGTAGTATTATTTAATTATTAAAGGATATAAATAACCCAAGGTAAAAATGTCAAAACATATTAAAGAGGATAAAATTTATTTTAACTACATAAAAAAAATTAAAAATGAAAAAATAAATAATTTAGATTTTGTTTATCATTTTCCTGTATACGCAGGAGAGGTGAACCTTGCTAGATTTATTTTTTTTTATGAAATGTATAAAAAAGTAAAAGATTTAAGTGGGCATATAGCAGATATTGGAATATGGAAAGGTGGGTCCTTTTTTTCATTTATTAAATTTGTTAGTTTGTTTGAAAAAAATTCACAAACTTTGGTTTATGGATTTGATTGGTTTAAAGGAATGAAGCCAGGTGCAAACGATGATTTTGCGCATCAAGGAAAGTATGCAACAAGCTATAAAGGTTTGCTCAATTTATTAAAAACCCAAGGCCTTGATAAAATTGGGAACATTCAAAAAATGGATTTATCTAGTAAATTTAAACCTTTTTTGATGAGAAATAAATGGATGAGATTTAAATTGGTATTTATAGATTGTGGTATTGAAAAAGTTCTCATTAATACTTTACCACATGTTTGGTCTCGATTAGTAAAAGGTGGTATATTAATTTTAGATCATTATAACGCTTCGTTTTCTCCAACAGAGAGTGATATTTTAGAAAAATATGTAGGCCAAAATAAAATTCAACAATTAAGTTTTGTAAGACAACCGACGGCATATGTTGTTAAGAAAAAATAGATTTAATGATTGAATTTGCAAAGAAGCTGTGGCCTTTAAATAGAAGCTTGACTGGCAAAGGTGTTAATTCCACACTTCATCTGATAAAAAAAAAATTCCCATTAAAATACTAAATTTTAAATCTGAAAAAAAAGTTTTTGACTGGAAAATCCCTAAAATTTGGGATCTAAAAGAAGCATGGATAAAAGACAAATATAATAAAAAAATTGTAGATTTTGAGGATAATAATTTACACATAGTTGGATATTCTCAAAAAGTAAACAAAATTCTGGATCTTAAAGATTTAAAGAAAAAAATTCATACTTTAAAAAAACAACCAAATGCAATTCCATATGTCACTTCATATTATAAAAAGGATTGGGGATTCTGTTTAGAGTACAACAAGCTAAAAAAACTTAAAAATCAGAAATATAAAGTTTTTATAAACTCGTCATTTAAAAATGGAAATCTTAAGTTGGGAGAGTTACTAATTAAAGGAAAAACTGAAAAAGAAGTTTTAATTTCTACGTATATTTGTCATCCTTCAATGGCTAATAATGAAATTTCAGGAATTGTTGTTGCCACAAAATTAGCTCAATGGATAAAAAAAAAAAAATTTAAATTTTCTTATCGTTTTTTATTTTTACCTGAAACCATAGGATCTATAGCTTATTTAAGTAAAAATCTTAAAAAGCTTAAAAAGAATGTTATTGCAGGATATGTGCTAACTTGCATTGGTGATGATCGAAATTTTTCATTATTGGAGTCAAAACAAAAAAATTCAATTTCTGACATTATTGCAAAAAAAATTTTAAAGAAAAAAAACAATGCTAAAATTTATGACTGGACTTTGAGAGGTAGTGACGAGAGACAATATTGTGCACCTGGTATAGATCTACCTATAGCATCTTTAATGAGAACAAAATATGATGAATATCCTGAATATCACACATCTTTAGATAGAATAGGAACTGTAGTGACTAAAAAGGGTTTAGATGGGGGATTTACATTCGTAAAACAAGTTATACAAAATTTGGAGAAACAAACTTTTCCTAAAAGCAAAACTTATTGTGAACCCTTTTTATCTAAAAAGAAAATTTACCCTACTTTAAGCAAAAGAGGTTCAGTTGACAAAGAACTATCAAAAAAACTTGATTATTTATCATTTTGTGATGGAAAAAAATCTTTAATAGAGATTTCAAACAAAATGAATTTAAAAAAAAAAGATACAAGAAAAATTTTATATTTTCTAAAAAAAAACAACCTAATAAAATTATGTGAATATCCAGAGTAATTTTTGAGATTTTTAATGAATAAAAAAACGCAAATTATTTCAACAAGACTTTCATTTAAGGATAAAAAAAAAGGAAAATTTTTAATTCTTGGGGATTGGTGTTTGGATGGAACGCAAAATTTACAAAAGTACAATTTAGAGAAAAACAGATGGAATAGAAGAAAATTAGTTGAAAAAGATTATAAATATATAAAAAAAATTTTTGATATTTTAAATGAAAAAATTCCATTTCTGATGAATAGCTATCACAAAACAAATTATAAGAAAAAATTCTGGCAAAGTTTACTTTGGATTTGGTTAAGCCATTATCTTGCATCAATATATTTTAGGTGGAAAACTGTAGAAAATATAATTTATAAAAATAAAAATTTATCTTACTATTCAAGAGTTACAGAAAAAAACTTGTGTTGCTATGATACTTTAGGTTTTTATGATTTTGTTTCTTCTTCGGATTATTACAATGAATATCTTTTTTTAAAAATTATTAAAAAATTTGAAAATAAGGTCTTAGTAAATAAAGTTAATAAAAAAATTATTTTTAAAGATTATATTGATAAAGAAAAAAAATACAGTTTTAAAATAGAATTATTTCAAAAAATATTTTTTTATTTATCAAAGATATTACTTTGTAAAGGAAAATTTTTAAATAATGGAGGTTTTTCTATTAAAAATTTTTTTTATTTACACTTTAAAAAATTAAGTATTCCTTTAATAGTTGAGGAAGAATTCAAAAGGTCAAATAAAAAAAAATTATTTGTTTTATCAGAAAGTGATCGGTTAAAAAGAAATAATCTTAAATTAAATATATTACCAAAAAACAATTTTGAAAAATTTTTATACGAAAACATCAAATTAGATATACCGATGTTTTTTTTAGAAAAATTTAATAATGAATTAAATAATATAAATAGAAAAAAAATAGATCCAAAATTGATTATTTCATCAACTGAACATTATTATAACGAAAAATATAAAACGTGGATTTTACTTAAAAAATTTTCATCAAAAACTAAAATTTCAATAATTGAGCATGGAGGAAATCATACTGATTTAAATTGGAATTTCGGATATGATAAAATTTTAGGTGATGAATTCTTTTCTTGGCATAAAATTAATAATAAAAAAAAGTTGCCAGTACCTAAATACATCGGCTTTACATCAAAAATTAGTGAAAAAAAAAATTTAATTTATTGTGGTTATGAGTCTTTAAAGTATCCGTCAAAAATAAGCAGAAGCCCTTTTGGAATTGAAAACTTAAAAAGTTTTTACAATATAAAAAAAATCAAAGATAAATTAGATAAAAAAATATATAAAAATTTTTTTTATTGTGAAAAAAAATTTGAAGATATAAGAATTGAAAAAAATTTGATTAAATTAATTGGAGAAAAAAAGATTAAAAAAAGAGGAAGTTTTTTAAAAGAGTTAGAATCAGCAAAACTTTTAATTTGCGACTATCCTCAAACAACTTTTTTCGATTGTATCTTAAGATGTCCAACACTTTTGATTGTTGATTATAAAAATAATTGGCAACCAAATAAGGACTTAGAAAAAATTTATAATGAATTGAAAAAGAATCACATTCTTTTTAATCGTATTGAAGATGCAATAAAATTTATTAATTTAAACTGGGATAATCTTGATGAGTGGTGGTATTCAAATAAAATAAGTGATGTAAAAAAAAAATTAATAAGTGATTTCAACATAGATGTTAGTAAATCAAGTTTGTCAAAGTGGGAAGATTATATTGGAAATTGTTAAAATATTAGTTAACAAAGCGCACAAGATCTTAGAAAAGCAGTAGAGATATCATAATTCAACCTAAACCAGGATTATTAATAGACATAATTTTTTTTTGGTATAATATTGTTCAACATTTGAACAATATGTCACGTTTTAAAAAAATTTTTAAGATATTTGATAAAAATGAGAAAACAAAATTTATATTCATTTTAATACTTTCAGTTTTTGGAGCATTTTTAGAAATGATTGGTATATCATCCTTTATTCCTCTAATAGCAATTTTACTTGGTGAGTCAATAAATTTTGCAGGTTCAAACATTCTAAATAATTATGTGAACTTGATTAATCAATTTAACTATGAAAATATTTTAGTAATGGTAGTTACAATATTAGTCTTAATTTTTTTAATAAAGAATATCTATTTATTTTTTTTACAATATTTTAACAATAAATTTATCAACGATATTGGGTCTAAAATTTCAAAAAAAGTGTTTAAAAGATATCTAGATAATAATATTAATTTTTTTATTAAAAGAAATTCTAATGAACTACTAAATAATTGTATTTATGTTGTAGATGGTTTTAAAGACTCTTTAGCAAATATTATTTTAATTTTCTCAGAGTTATTAGTTTTATTCGGTATTGCTTTATTGTTGATCATTATTGAACCAAAGGGTTTTTTGTTAAGTTTTATTTTTATTTTTTTTTTTTTGGAATAGCGGCATTTTTTCTTTCAGGCAAGGCTTTAGAAAGATGGGGACAACAAATTATAAATTTTGAGAAACAAAGATATTTACATTTATCTCAAGCGTTTAAAGCAATAAGAGAAATTAAAGTATTTAAAAAGATAAACTTCTTTTTTCAAAAATATCTTGAACCAAATAGAAAAAGATTCCGAATTTCAACTTTGAAAGCAACTTTTACAAGTTTACCTAAATATTTCATAGAATTTTTATTTGTAATGACTTTGTCTTCACTCTTAATTTTTTTAAATTATTTTGGTAAAAGTAACCAAGATATAATTATTATAATGGGATTATATGCAGTAGCAACAATAAGAATAATGCCATCCTTAAATAGAATTCTATATAGTTTTCAATCTTTTAAATTTGGGAAAAAATCAATAGATATTATTTATGATGAAATAAATCAAAATTTATATCAGGAAATTCAAACAAAAAATATTTATAATAATAATTTTGGTTTAAGTAAAGAAGAAGTAATAGAATTCAAAAAGGTTTCATTTAAATTTGATGAAAATAAAAAACAAATCTTTAAAGATTTAGATTTAAAGATTTACAAAAATGATTTTGTTGCAATCATAGGAGAAACTGGCTCAGGTAAAAGTACTTTGATCAATTTGATGTTAGGATTATTAAAATGTCATTCAGGTAAAGTTAATTTGAACTATAATAAGATAGGATTAGTTCCGCAAAATCCATATTTTATTGATGATACATTAAAAGAAAATGTAGCTCTTGGAATAGAAAAAGAATCAATAAATATTCAAAAAGTGAATAATTGTATAAAGCAAGTGCAATTAGAAAATTTGATTTCAAGTTTACCTAATGGAATCGAAACAATTATTGGAGAAAATGGTATTAAATTTTCTGGCGGAGAAATCCAGAGACTCTCTATCGCAAGAGCTTTATATGTTGCTCCCGATGTTATCGTTTTAGATGAGCCAACCAACTCTCTTGATAAAAAAACTGAAAAAAAGATAATGGAAATTCTTAAGAGTCTATCAAAAAAACATACTATAATTTTAGTGACTCATAATTTAGCAAATATAAATTTTTGCGACAAAATTATAGAACTTGGTAAACATGAAGTTAATATTAAAAAAATAAAAAGGGACTAATGAACGAAAAATCAATTTTGATTACAGGTGGCACGGGAAGTTTTGGTAAGCAATTTGTAAAATACTTAGTTAATAAATATAAAAAAATTAAAAGACTAGTCATATATAGTCGTGATGAACTAAAACAACACGAGATGGCCCAAACATTCTCTGAGGAAAAGTTTCCTTTTATTAGATACTTCATTGGTGATGTAAGAGATTATAATAGATTAAAAAGGGCAATGAACGGTATTGATATTGTTATTCATGCAGCCGCTTTAAAGCATGTGCCGATTGCAGAATATAACCCTATTGAGTTTATTCAAACAAATGTCTTAGGTGCTCAAAATATTATTGAGGCCTCATTAGACACAAATGTAAAAACAGTAATCGCTTTATCAACTGATAAAGCCGCTGCACCAATTAATTTATATGGAGCAACTAAACTATGTAGTGATAAACTTTTCATAGCAGCAAATACATATGCTGGTAAAAATATGAAATTCTCAGTTGTGCGCTATGGAAATGTTTTTAACTCAAGGGGTTCTGTTGTTCCAATTTTTTTAAAATATAAAAATAAAGGTTATTTTCCTGTGACTGAAAAAAATATGACAAGGTTTAATATTACTTTAGATGAGGGAGTGAAACTTGTAGATTGGGTTCATGATAATGCATTTGGTGGAGAAATATTCGTTCCTAAAATACCCTCATTCAGAATTACTGATTTAGCAAAGGCAATAAATCCAAAGAATAAAATAAAATTTATTGGTATGAGAAAAGGGGAAAAGATACATGAAGAATTAATTACAGCCAGTGATAGCTATACAACTTATGAAACTGATAAAGTTTTTATAAATTTACCAGATAATGATAAACTCAGAATATCAAAATTTAAATTAAAATATAAAAAATTTAAAAAAGTTTCATCAAATTTTTCGTATACTTCTGGAAACAATAAAGAATTTTTATCTATAAAAGAACTTAAAAATCTTTTAGATAATCAAATTAATTAGATGCAATTACAAATAAAAATTTTTAAAAGATTACTTAAAATAACTAAAAAGGATATAACTAGAATTTAAATGGTTAAATATTTAGATTTAAGAAAAAAAAGTTATCTTGATCGTAGAAGCGATCATGTAAAAAACTTGTATGATATAGACAATTGGAGAAATCCATATAGCTGTATTAAATCGAGAATATATATTGAATTATCAACCATTTTTGCATTTTTTTTGCAGTTCACATCTATCACTCCAAACCATATATCTATAATTTATGGCTTGAGTGGAGTTTTAGCTGGAGCTTTTCTTGTTACAGGCATAAATACGTTGATGATTGTTGGTTTAATAATTTTTTTTTTAAAAGGCTCTATTGACTGGACAGATGGTTTAATTGCAAGAATAAAGAATCAAACATCTCCAGTTGGCCATATATTAGATACCTGGGGCTCTCATATTGGCAACATTAGTTTAATTACTTCGATTGGTGTATATTGTTTTAACTTAACAAACAACAGCATCTATCTGTTTTTTACAATTTTAATTTTATTTCTCAAGATTATTGATTTTAAATTTTTTGCATACCACCAATTATTTTATGAGGTCTTAAATAAAAAAATTAATATAAAATCTTATATTTCTGAAGAAAATGAAAATTTAAAAAAGCATAGTTTTTTAATTTTATTAATCAAAAATTTTATGGATGATAGATCAAGAACAACTGATACAGTTTGTTTTTTAATAATCTTAGAAATTATATATGATATAAGTTATTTTTCACAAATAATATTTGGACTATATTTTTTGAAAAGCATTATTGTTTTTTTTGGTATTTTTTATACTTTTTATTTAAAGGGGAGACTAGAAAAGGAAATTTAATGACACTTTGAAAATTGATCTAATTGAATATTTATGAAAAATAATTTTTTTAAAAACAAAAGAATATTAATTACAGGGCACACAGGTTTTAAAGGTGCGTGGCTAAGTTATTACTTGTATCTTCTTGGTTCTAGAGTCATGGGGATTTCTCTAAAACCATCATCAAAACCATCATTGTTTGAAATATTAAGACTTAAAAATAAAATCAATAGTAACTTTATAGATATATTGAAAAAAGATAAAATCGAAAAAAAAATTTCAAAGTTTAAACCAGATATAATATTTCATCTTGCAGCACAGGCAATTATAAAGAAATCATATGATTTTCCTCTAGAAACTTGGAAGACAAATTTGATTGGTACAATTAACTTGCTTGAAGCAATTAGAAAACAAAAAAAAAGCTGTCTTTGTATTATAATTACAAGTGACAAATGCTATCAAAATTTTGAGAGAATAAAAGGATACAAAGAAGATGATATTTTAGGAGGCATAGATCCCTATAGTGCGTCTAAGGCGGCAACTGAAATAGCCTTTAAATCTTATTTCCATTCTTTTTTGAAAGGTACTAAACATAGGATGGTGACTGCAAGAGCAGGAAATGTGATAGGTGGTGGAGACTGGAGTTTAAACAGAATTATCCCAGATTGTGTAAGATCTAAAGCAATTAATAAAAAAGTTAAAATTAGAAATCCTAAAGCAACGAGACCCTGGCAGCATGTAATTGAAATACTAAATGGTTATTTAAAACTTGCAAAAAAATTGAGTTCAAATAAGAGGATCAATGGTCAATCTTTTAACTTTGGACCTAAAAACAGTGAAATTGTTTCAGTAAAAAATATTTTAAATGTTATTAAAGATAATTGGCCTGGATTTGATTGGATTAAAATAGGTAATACAATTAAAAATGAGACAGATTTATTAGTTTTAAACACTGATAAAGCTAATAAAGTTTTAAATTGGAATACCAGACTAAGTGTTACTGATGCTTTAAAGTTAACTATACATTGGTACAAAGAATTTTACAGAAAAAGCTCAAATGATAATTTAATGACTAATCTGACAAAAAAACAAATAATTAATTATCATAGTAAGTTTAGTGTATAAAAATTTAAAATATCTAAAATTTAACTGTTGCAGGGCTGTGTTTAATCCAGTTATAATTTTTTATCGGAGTTCTCCAATTTACCCCATATATATCCTCTAAATATTCCTCAAAATTAATTGGTATAAATACGTTAAGTCCAGAAAAATTATATTTTTTTAGTTTCATAGCATAATCAATTTTATGTGAATAACCAGCGCGAGAATAAAAAATACCTTTTTTAACAAAAATTTTCTTTACCGATAAAAAAAAATTTTCCATAAAACTTAACATGTTAACAATTTTGTATGATCTTCCTTTATAATTTTTTGCAAATGACAACACATCAATAATTTTCATTAGAAAATTTTTAGGAATGTACCATTTCATAAAAGCAATATTTTTTTCTTTGTCTATTTTATAAAAATTTATATCAACTTCTCTGCCGCCAGTTCTAGTAAACTTCATCATCCCATCATCATTCAAGAAAGTCTTTTTAATTTCTTTAAAGCCCTCTTTTTTTAAAATAATAGGTATCATTTTTCTACTAATTTCATTTTCTATGATTCCTATATCAATGTCATGATCCCACGGAATAAGTTTTTTATCTCTAATAATACCTAATAATGTTCCATGACAAATCCAATAATTAATTTTATGTTCATTTAATATGCTAATTAAAATTTTTAAATTTTTATCAACTTTTTGACTGCTATGATTCTGATAAGACATGGATCCTCTTTTCTAAATTTTGAAAAACCTTTTGCTTCTTTTGAATAAATAATTCTAAAATTCTTTTTTAGCAATTTTAAAAGTTTATTCTTATTTATAAATCTTCTATAATGGTCAGTGATGTATTCATTTTTGCTAATTTTTTTTCCTACTCCACATAATTCATCTTTATCTGATCTCGTTTCTATAAATAAATATTCTAAATTTTTAAGTTTTGAAATTTTTTTTAAAAAAACTATCTCATTTTTTTTTGTAATAGTATGCCATGTAAATCTTGAATAAATTGAAAAATTTGACCTGATTTTTTTTTATAGTCAAAATTGACAAAGTCTTCATTAAAAATTCTATTTTTATAAATTTTACCTCTTAGTTTTTTTCGGGTGAGTAGAGTTGCATTTTTACTTGTGTCTATTCCAAAAAAATCAATTTTTTTTTTTTTAAAAAACATTAAATCTCTCCCATTTCCACATCCAACATCAACTATTTGTGATTTTTTATTTTTTAAAAATTTATAAATAAATAATGCAAAATTTGATGGTTCATTAAGAGCTTTTTTGTTTTTATAAAATTTATTCCAAAAATTTTTGTAAATTGCTTTAGACATGTATCTTATATAGTTTCAGGGATAAGTTCTAAAATACTTTTTGCTGTTTCTACCATATTTAGATAAAAAGTAAAAAAAAATTTTTTGAAAAAATGAAAATTGTAATTTTAGCTGGTGGATTGGGTACTAGAATTTCTGAACTGACAAATGTCATTCCAAAACCAATGATCAAGATAGCTGGAAAGCCAATTATACAAAGAATAATAGATCATTTTATTTCTTTTGGTTATAAAGAATTTTATATAGCAGTTGGATATAAGGGAAATTTGATAAGGGAATATTTTAATAAAAGAAAAAATAAAAAAGGGATTAAAATTAAATGTGTAAATACAGGAAAAAACACCATGACAGGTGGAAGAATAAAAAAACTTAAAAAATATCTTAATGATACTTTTATAGTTACTTATGGTGATGGATTGTCTAGTGTTAATGTAGATAAATTAGTAAAATTTCATAAAAAAAGAAAAAAGTTAGTAACTTTAACAGCAGTGCGACCACCCGCAAGATTTGGTGCAATTAAGATATCTAAAGACATTGTAAAATATTTTAGAGAAAAAAATAGTTTAGATGAAGGCTGGATTAATGGTGGTTTTTTTGTAATGGAAAAAAAATTTTTAAAATTTATTAAAAATGATAATACTTTCTTGGAGCGAGAACCATTTGAAAAAATCACCAAAAAGAAACAACTTATAGCTTTTAAGCATTTTGGTTTTTGGCAATGTATGGATACTCTTAGAGATAAAGAAATACTCGAGAAAAAAATTAGAAGTAAAAAACATATTGATTAGAAAAATTTTGATAACAGGAGGTACTGGATTTATAGGGTACCATTTGGCCAAAAAATGTTTAGAATTAAATTGGTCTGTAACTAGTTTATCTACAAAAAGACCAAAAAAATATCGAAAACTTAAAAAAGTAAAATATCTAATTTGTGATATCTCAAATAAAAAAAAATTAAAAAAAAAAATTAATACAAATTACGATTATGTTGTTAATTTAGCTGGTTATGTTGATCATTCAAATAAATTAAAAACAATGAAAAGCCATTATAATGGATGTAAAAATATTTCCTCTATTTTCCTAAAATCTAAAATAAAAAAATTTGTTCAAATTGGATCGAGTATCGAATATGGAAAAATTAGTTCTCCACAAAAAGAAAATAATTATAATAAACAAAAAACTTATTCAACATACGGTACTTCAAAGTTACTTAGTACGAAATTTTTAATGAAATTAAAAAAAAAATTTAATTTTCCAGTTTCAATTCTAAGGTTGTATTTAGTTTATGGTCCAAATCAGGACGAAAATCGTGTCGTGCCAATCACAATCAAAAATGCAATAAAGAACAACAATTTTGGTTGTTCAAGTGGGTTGCAATATAGAGATTTTCTATACATTGACGATCTTATTGCGGCTATATTTGAAGCTCTTAAGAATAAAAATTCAAATGGTGAAATCTTTAATATAGGTTCTGGAAAACCTATTAAAGTAAAAAATTTAATTCTTAAAATTTGTAAATTAATAGGTCATGGAAAACCAGAATTTGGAATAATTAAACTTAGAAAAGACGAAATCAAAAAGCTTTATCCAAGTATAAAAAAAGCAAAAAAAATCCTAGGATGGAAACCATTGATAAATATTAACCTGGGCCTTAAAAAAACTATAAAATATTATAAAAAAAATTAATATACTCTATGATAATCATTTCAATTTTTTAATTTTTGAATGTAATTATTTGAGAGATTTTTTTTAAACAATTTTAGTTGATTAATCTTTGAAATAATTTTCATTAAAATAACAAAAAACGGAAATTTGAAAAATTTTTTTGCTATTTTAAAATCTTCATTTAATTTTTTAATTAAGTTTTTAAATTTTGTGCTATCCCCACCACTTCTCATGACAGTGATATACTTGTTTAAAAATTTTGCCTTGATATTGTGGTTATTAAATAACCTCAACACAAATAAATAATCTCCCGATATTGGATAATCCTCCTCATAAAGATTATTTTTTAAGATATCTTTTTTTATAAAAAGTGTTGTATGCGGAGGCATCCAACCAAAATACAATTTTCTTTTTTTAAAAATAGAACTAATCCATTCTCTAGTAATTATTGAAATATTTTCTTTATCACAAAATAAAACATTTCCATAAACAACATCATTT
>MDTA01162092.1_pt1 | contig 30557 bp, 28 predicted proteins | sample 811151 | NCBI WGS metagenome assembly MDTA01 (sample SAMN05326648, study PRJNA326480) | marine metagenome | isolation source: seawater | place: Indian Ocean: South | collected 2010 | reverse complement strand
TTCCGTGTCTTAAGACAAAGTACCATCGGCGCAGAAAGGCTTGACTTCCGAGTTCGGAATGGGATCGGGTATTACCCTTTCGCAATAATCACCAGGCACGGAGTTTATAATATATTTTTATTTTTTTACAAGAAATAATGTGTAAATAATTTGACTAAAAAATAGCTTAATAATCCTAAGATTAAATTTAGATTTTTCGTATTTCCTTAAATTAAAAATAATTTCGTGGTCAAGAACTTTTATATTTTTTTTCCCATTATGCAAAATATCAAATAGAATTTTGTAACCTTTTCCAAAAAAATTTGTGTAATATTTTGTTATAAGCTCTTTTTTACATAAGAAAAATCCCGAGAGTGGATCCGAAGTTTTCTTTCCAATTAAAATATTGATTATAAAAATAGCAAATTTAGACATTAAACTTCTTAGAATTCCTAAATTTCCATAAAGGCTTTTTTTCTTAAATCTGCTAGCTATTACTATATCTGAATTGGTTGCTTTGAATTTTTTCCACATTTTTTTTATATAATTCGTATCATGTTGTAAATCACAATCCATAACTAAAATATTAGATTTTTTTGCTTTTTTAGCTCCAAAAATTACTGACTTTGAAAGATCTCTACTTTTTTTTCTTTGATATCCTCTAAATTTCTTTTTTTTCAAAAGTTTCTTAATTTCAAAAAAAGTCCCATCTTTTGAGTTATCATCAACAAAAATTACTTCATAAACAATTTTTAAATTATTTAATTTTTTAGCTATAATTTGAATATTTTTTTTTTCATTTAATGTAGGTATTATTACCGAGATCATATAATTTAATATATAGTAGAATTTGTTAAAATAAAAAATTTTTAAAAAACAGCAAAAATGAAAAAAATTGCTTTAATAACCGGCATTTTAGGACAGGATGGTGCATACCTTGCAGAATTTTTATTAAAAAAAAAATATAAGGTAATAGGCACATCCAGAAATATAACAGAAAATAACAAGTGGAGACTAAGGAAACTTAAAATAGAAAGAAAAATATTATTTATCGAGCTAGACATTTGTAAAAGCAAAAAAATAGAAAAAATTATTAAAAAATATAAAGTTACTGAAATATATAACTTTGCAGCGCAATCATATGTGAGCAAATCATTTTTATATCCAGTTGAAACTGCAAATGTTAATGCACTAGGAGTAATCAAAATGCTGGAGGCTATAAGATTAACTAACCCAAAAATAAAATTTTATCAAGCATCCTCATCTGAAATGTTTGGTAATACTGGATTAAGATTACAACAAGAAGAATACTCATATTTTAATCCTCAAAGTCCATACGCAATAAGTAAATTATTTGGACATAATATTACAAGAAATTATAGAAATTCTTATAATCTATTTGCTGTATCAGGAATATTATTCAATCATGACTCTCCCTTAAGAGGAGATGATTTTATAATAAAAAAAATTATTGTGGGATTAATTAAAATCATATTAAAAAAAAAAAAATTCATTGAAGTAGGAAATATTTATTCAAGAAGAGATTGGGGTTATGCTAAAGAATTTGTTACTCAAATATGGAAAATGATGCAACTTAAAAAACCAGAAGACTTTATTATAGCTACTGGGAAGACTCACTCTATTAAAGAATTTATTAATATATCAACAAAATATCTTAAACTTGATGTCAAATGGGTAGGTTATGGAAAAAATGAAAAGTTAATTAATAAAAAAAACAATAAAATTATTATCAAAATTAATAGTAAATTTTTTCGTCCTTCAGAAATAAATTATTCTAAAGGCAATATAAATAAAGCAACAAAAAATTTAAAATGGAAACCAAATACAACATTTAAAGAACTTGTAAAACTAATGATTGATGATGAGTTAAAAAAATTTAGTAAATATGAAAAATAAATATTTTATTTGAATATATTATATTTAAATATTGCATAAATTGCCCTAATTCCATCTGAAAAGTATATTTTTTTCCCTTGGTCATGAGTTCTTCCATAATAATTGATTGGAACTTCATAGATATTTTCATTAATTTTTGAAAATTGTGCTGTTATTTCTGGACAAAAATTAAACCCATCTTCTTGTAGTTTTATTTTTTTTAATAAATCAGATTTAAAAACTTTGTAGCACGTGTGTGCATCTGTAAGTTTATGCTTATTAAGTATATTTGATAAGAAAGTCAAAAAGTGATTTGCAGCCAATCTAATAAAAACATCCATAGATTTTGGTCTAACTCTTACTCCACCTTTTAAAACCCTTGATCCATAAACTATTTTTGTTAAATTTTGCAAAATTGGGTTAATAAGCTTTTCATAATCTCTTGGATCATATTCTAAATCTGCATCTTGTATAATTACAATTTTTCCAGTTACATTTTTAAGACCTTTTCTACAAGCATAACCTTTTCCTCTATTCTTTTTATAACTTATAAACTTGTTGAATAAGCCAGTACATTTTTTTTCAATTATTTTCTTAGTGTTATCAGTTGACCCATCATCTACAATTATAATTTCTTTTTTAATTTTATTAATTTTATTTATCTTTTTTAAAATTTTTAAAATAGTTTGCGACTCATTAAAAACAGGAATAACAATTGAAACTTTCATCTTATTTTTTAAATATTCATTTTTTTATAATTTTTTTATTATAAAATAATTTATATTATTTATCACAATAAAATATTAGATCCACTTATGCATCTTTGGTATAAAAAAAACATTTCTTATCGACATCAAATTTGATTTGCTAGTTCTTGATATTTCTTTGTCTATCATATTTTTATTAAAGATAATGAATTCACTATTTTCATAAAAATATACCCACGCTTTATAATCTTTAAGAAATTTTTGTATTTTAAAAAAATTATTTTTATTAAACTCGACTAATATAATTGGATTATTTTTTTTAATAGTTTTTTTCATACCTTTTAAAACCTCATAATCAAATCCTTCAACATCAATTTTAATAAATTTTGGCTTACAATTTAAATTAATTTGATCAAATCTTTTTATACGTATTGGATTATTAATAATTTTAAATTTTTTTTTTTTAAATGTAATTTTTAAACTATTTTTAATGTAATTTTTATCAAAACTGCAAAAATAATGAATACAATTATTGTTAAAATATGGGTAATAAAAGTTTTTAATCTCTTCTTTACAACCTAATGCATAATTAAATGCATGTATATTTTTATAATTTTTAAGTAGCTTATCCTTTATGTAATTTTTAAATAAATATCTATTCGGTTCAAATAAAAATATCTTATTTTTATAACCTAACTTTCTAAAACCCATAGCTGAAATTCCTAGGTTGCCACCAACATCAATTATAGATTCGTTTATTTTATTGTTAATTAATAACCTCATGCCATAATAATCTTTTTCATGCGGTAAAAATAGTTTAAATAAAGATATGTTATTGTATATAAATAAGTTCATTATTGGATTTGACTCAATAATTCTTATTAATTTAAATTTTATAGAATTTAGAAAATTAATCATTTTAAAATATCATTTATATACCACTAAATTAACTAACTAATGATTGAAATTTTTTTCTTTTCTTTTGCAACTTCAATTTATTATATTTCAGCAGGTATATTTTTTGCCAATAAAATACTCGACCTTAAAATTGACAGCGAAATAAATATTTATAAATTTGGTCTTTATGGCGGTATCTTATTAGCATTTTTAGGTCTTTTTTTAAATTTTTTTATTAGTTTAGGAAAAAATATTAATACATTTATATTATTTATTTTTTTAGTTTATTTGGTAATTACGCAAAAAAAAAAAAATAATAAAAAAAGTTTTAATATCATCAGTTATCATTGGATTATCCTGTAGTATTTTAATTATCTATGAAAATACATATCGCCCTGACGCCGGTTTATACCACCTTCCATTTATTAATATTTTAAATACTGAAAAAATAATTATTGGACTTTCAAATATTCACTTTAGATATGGGCATACCTCTATAGTTCAATACCTTTCGGCAATAAATAACAATTGGATATTTTCTGACAATGGTATTGTTTTGCCTTCAGCAATAATTTACATAAGTTTTCTATTATATCTTATTTATGAAATTAAAAATGCTAAAAATAAAAGTATTTTATTGTTTAATTTTTTATTGATTTCTTTTTTATGTTTAAAATTAAATAGATATTCTGATTTTGGAAATGATGCACCATCACATATTTATTATTTTTTTCTAACTTCAATAGCGTTAAATAATTATAAAAATATAAGCAAGACCCAAATGGGAGAGATAATTACTCTTTCTGCTTATATTGTTTACAATAAAATTACATTGTTTATAGGAAGTTTTGTAACTTTAATTTTTTTAATTATTAAAAAAAAATTTTTATTTTTTAAAATTAAACCTTTAATTTTTTTATTTTTATTCACCTTAGCTTTTTTTTTAAAGAATTTTTTAATTTCAGGATGTATAGCTTTCCCTATTGAAAAAACATGTGCTCAAAGCGCTTTTTGGTATGATGTAGGAGAAAAAGGAGTTTCTATTTCAAAAGTTACAATGGTTGAAAATGAAGCTTGGACAAAAGGCTGGGTTGATCAAAAAGAGAACATAAAAAATTATGAAGAGTATTTATCAGATTATAGTTGGATAAAAATTTGGGCTAATAATCATGGAAAAAGAACATTTAACAAATTAATACCTTTTTTAGTTTTTGTTTTAGTTTTATCTTTAATAATTTTAACAATTAAAAATAAATCTCATTCGGATAATAAGGAATATGTAAAATTTTCAGAAAAAAAAATACTTTATTTATTTTTACTGATAAATTTTATTGGGATTTGTTTGTGGTTTATCAAGTTTCCAGTATTTCGTTATGGTTACTCTTATATAATTTTATTTATAATTTTTTTAACTATAATCGGACTTAGCAATAAAATTAAATTAATTGATATTCAAAATCTAAAAAAAATTTCCAGTTATCTTTTAATTTTTTTGATATTTATTTTAGTCACAAAAAATTTTACCAGAATTGCAAAAAATTATGGTAATGATTACAATTATGCCCCTTGGCCAAAAATATATTCTGAAAATAATAAAAATAGTAAAAAAAAAAATATACCAATTATTGTTAATAACGAAATAATATTTTATTATTCAAATAAGGATTTATGTTATTATAGCACACCTCCGTGTACACATGTATTAGATCCGAGAATTGATGGAAATAAATTTAATTTTAAAAGAAAATTTGGTTATAAAATTTTCTATTTTGTTAAATAATCTTCATTAAATAATCCTCTGTAAACAATAATTAAAATATTTTTTTCTTCCAAGTCTTTGGCAGTATCTTTGAATCAATTTCAATATTATAATTATATAGAAATTTTTTTGGTCCTTTCTTTTTTATATCTTTAATCATTTCAATTAATGTATCTTCAATGGAATATTTAGTTTTATAGTTCAATATTTTTCTAGATTTGTCAGCTGAGCAATTTGCATACTTAACTTCATTGGGTCTATCAGGATAAAAAATTGGTTGTTGATTAAATTTGAGTAAATTTGATAAAACACTAAATAGTTCATTTATAGAAACATAGTTTTCATCAGGACCAATATTGAATAGTTGTGATTTAATATTTTTATTAAGAGCTAATTTATCAATTGAATATATACAATCTCTAACATCTGAAAAACATCTTTTTTGATTACCGTCTCCATATATTATTGGTCTTCTTTTTTGTAACATTAAATTTATCATTATGGCAGCAACATTTCTAAACGGATCAATGTATCTTTGATTAACACCAATGATATTATGTGGTATGGCTATGTTATATTCAATTCCATGTGTCTCAGATAAATTTTTTAAAACATCCTCAGCTGCTAATTTTGCAATTCCATAAGGATCAACTGGAAATGGCTTGTCTTTTTCCTTAAAAATTTTTTCATTTCCTTTTCCATATCTGGCCATAGATGACATAAAAACTACTCTTTTTACATTATTTTCAACTGCAGCAGAAAATACTGATACAGAAGCAGAAAAAATGTTTCTTGTTATTAGGTATGGTGCAAAATTTGATAAACCTTCGTGTGCATATGCAGCTGTATGAATAACTATATCTACATTTTTAAATACTGATTTATTAAATTCAAAGTCTTCGGAGTCTTTTTTATAAAATTTTACTTTTGAGTTAACATTTTCTAGATCGCCACCAACAAGATTATCATTTCCGCTTACTCTATGTCCTTTTTTTATAAAATGATTAGCGAGATTAGATCCGAGAAAGCCTGCAACGCCAGTTATAAATATATGCATTAAACTATATCAAATATACTGATATTTGATAATAATCAAGAATAATGAAAATTAGTATTTTAATTCCTGTGTTCAATGAAAGAGAAACTATTTTAAAAATATTAGAAAAAGTAAATGCTGAAAAAAAAAATTTTGATTTACAAATTGTTGTCTCAGATGATGGATCAAATGATGGTACGTTGGAAATATTAAAAAAAAATGAAGATTTGTTTGATATTATTGTAAATAAAACTGTTAATAATGGAAAAGGATCGGCTATTATTGAAGGATTAAAGGAATGTTCAGGTCAATATACTCTTATTCAAGATGCAGATTTAGAATACGATCCCGAAGACTATCAAAAATTATTTAAACCAATAATTAAAGATAAAGCTGATGTTGTTTATGGATCTAGATTTATGGGCCAAGAGCCAAAAAGAGTATTATATTTTACTCACAGAGTTGCAAATTTCTTAATTACATTTTTAGTAAACTGTTTCACAAATATTAATTTCTCTGATGTTGAAACTTGCTATAAACTTGTCAAAACTGATCTATTAAAAAAAATAAATTTAAAAGAAAAATCTTTTGCTTTTGAAATAGAAGTGACCATGAAACTTGCAAAAGAAAGAAAAAAATTTTATGAGGTTGGTATAAGTTATTACGGAAGAACATATGCAGAAGGTAAAAAAATTCAATTTAAAGATGCTATGATTGCTGTATATAAGATTATTTATTATAAATTCTTCAATTAATTAAAACCTTTAATAAATTTTAACAAACTTCCACTTAATGTTTCTTTAGGTTTGAAGCCAGTATCCTTTTTAATTTTTTTTAAGTTTGGACACCTTCTCATTGGTTCATTTGATGGATAAAAATTTGGATATTTTATTTTTATTATAGAAACTTTTTTTTTATAAAGTTTTTTTAATTCATTTGAAAGTCTATTCATTGACACTTCATGATTATCATTACCTACATTATATACGTCTCCTAAATTACCTTTAGCAATTACTTTTATAAATCCTACCATTGCGTCTGTAATATAACAAAAAGATCTTGTTTGTTTTCCATGGTTATAAATCGTTATAGGTTTATTTTTTTTTATTGCCCTTATAAATCTTGGAATAACTCTATCATCATTATAATTCATCGTTGGACCAAAAACATTGAAAGGTCTAATAATTTTAACTTTTGTTTTATAATATTTTTTATAAATATAACATAAAGTCTCACCTACTCTTTTTCCTTCATCGTAGCATGCGCGAGGTCCAAAAGAATTAACATTTCCATAATAACTTTCACTTGTAGGCAAATTTTTGATATCAGGGTTTCCATAAATTTCACTAGAGCTAAAAAAAATAAATAAACTTTTATTTTTTTTTGAATATTCTAGATATTTCTTTGCTCCTAAATATGAAACTTCTAGCGCCTCTAAGGGAAATTTTTTATATATAGTTGGGCTTGCAATTCCAGCCAAAAATATAACTATGTCATATTTTTTTCTTTCTTTAAATTTATTTAAATCTTCATAAAAATAACTTATGAATTTATTCTTATTTTTTTTTTGTCTAAAAGATGATATATTGTTATCTACACAATCTAGCTGAAAATAAATATTATTTTTAATTAAAAATTTGAAGTAATTCAAAAAACTTTTTCCTAAAAATCCATCAGAACCTAGTAGTAATATTTTTTTGTTTGAAAAAAACTTATTTTCATTAGAGTTTAAACGATTATATATTGAATGAGTTTCTGGATAAATTTTATCAGCTTTATTTGTCATATGTTTCATTATAATTATTAGATTAAAATTTACAGAAAACTAATATATTATTTATATTAATCATCAAGATAAATGAAAAAAACAATATCAATTATTGCACCATGTTATAATGAAAGGGGAAATATAAAATTATTTTATGAAAAAATAAAAAATATTTTTGAAAATAACATCAAAAATTACGATTTTGAGTTAATAATAGTAGATGATTGCTCAACAGATGGATCAGATAAAATATTAAAAGAAATATCAAAAGGAGACCAAAATATCAAAATAGTAATTAATAATAGAAATTATGGCGTTCACAGATCTACATTCAATGTAATAAAGTATGCAAATGGTGATGCATTGATACCTATGTTGCCGGTAGATATGCAAGACACGCCGGAACTAATTATAGATTTTATAGACAAATGGGAAAAAGGTTTTGATATTGTTTATGGGATTAAAAAAAAAAGAGAAGAAAGTTTTTTTTTAAGATCAATTAGAAATTTGTATTATAAAATTGTTAACAAAATTTCAAATATAAAAATACCTCCATATGTAGGTGAGTTTCAATTAATTGATAAAAAGCTTTATAAAGAATTATTAAGTTTTGATGACTACTATCCTTATACAAGAGGTTTAATTGCTTCTCTATCGTCTAATAGCATAGGTATTGAATATACATGGCAAAAAAGAGTTAAAGGAAAATCAAAAATGAACTTATTTAAATTATTTGATTTAGCAATTAATGGAATGATTTCATTTAGCAATTTTCCAATTAGACTGTTCACTTTTTTTGGTATACTAATTTCTTTGATTAGTTTCATTTTTATTTTTATCCAATTTTTTTCACACTTTTTTTTAGATGGAAGAATGAATGTTCCTGGAATATCTACTTTAATAGTAGCTATTTTTTTCTTTTCCGGTATTCAACTTTTATTTTTAGGTGTAGTTGGAGAGTATATTGCCGCAATACATAGTCAAGTAAGGAAACCAAAAAAAAATATTATAATTAAAGAACTAATTAATATTGATGATATTAAAAATTAAAAATATTAATAAAATTTTTTGATAACTTTATATTTTTTTTTTTAATTTCATTAAAAAAATTCCATGCAAATACAAATATGTAATCAATATTTTTACTTTTGGGCTTGTTAAATATTTGTAAATTTGTATCTGGAATAAATTTTCTATTTTTTAAAATATTATCATCAATTATATAATCTATTTCATTATCTATTTTAAAGAAATTTATAATTGTAGAAGCTTTTGCTGGAGCACCATAACCTACTATCGAAAAATTTTTTTTTTTTAGCTTTTTAATTAATTTGATTATTTTATTTTTTCTTTTCTCTATTAAATACTTAAAATTTTTGTATGGATATTTTGAATTTATTTTAAATTTTTTTTCTTTAATCAAAATTTTGTTTACTGTCTTTTTAACTTTAATATTTTTATAATTTTTTTTTTTAATGAAAAATCTTATTGAGCCACCATGAGTATTAATTTCTTCTACATCAAAAATCTCTAATCCAAATTTTAATAGAAAATTTTTCATAGAATATACGCTCCAAAAATTGACATGCTCATGATAGATATTGTCAAATGATCCTTCGATTAACATTTTTACCAAATATTGTACTTCTATAACAAAAATTCCTTCTTCTTTAAGCATTTTGACAACACATTTGGTAAATTGGTTTAAATCATTTACATGAGCAAAGACATTAGATGCAGTGATTAAATCAAATTTATTTAAATTTTTTTCAGCAAATTTCTTATTTAAAAAACAGTTATAAGTCTTAATACCAATTTTATTTGTAATATCTGAGAGTTGTTTTGCAGGTTCTATTCCATATAAATTTTTAAATCTTCTTTTATAAAATGGTTTTAATCCTATTCCGTCATTACTTCCTATATCTAAAATGAAACTATTTTTATTTAATTTAAATAAATTTATGAATTTTGAACAAGCTAAATCGAAGTGCTTTTTAAAACTTTGAGAAATCGAAGACTTGTATAAATAATTATTAAATAATTTTCTAGAAGACACCACATACGGAAGCTGGCAGTTAAAACATGAAAAACACAAATTTAAACCTAACGGATATCTATCAGATCTTCGTGGAAAATCTTCTAAATTATTTGCAAGTGGCTGCTTGCCAAGAGATATTACGTTATTTAAATTTTTACTGTTACAAACTCTACACTTTTTTGAAATCATATTTTAATAGCCTCTTATTAATATTATGACATATTATTTCATTTTGGGTTAATTTTTTAATGTAATTTTTATAATTTTTTTTTTTTTTAAGTAAATAAATATAATTTTTTTTTATTAGAGATATAATATTTTCTTTATATGTATAAAGAAAAATTTTGTCTTTTTTTTTATAATTAATTTTTAGAAAATATTTTTTATACCAATTTTGGCAATTTGTACCAAAACTAATATCAAGATTTTGTGAATATAAATTGTACCTATGTTTATTTTTTTTTTCATTCATATTAATTAAGAAGGTAATATAAGTTTTTTTATTACTAAAAAAAATGTTTATATTTGTTAAATTTTTTTTTTTATCAAAATTTAATTTAATATCTTTAAGTTTTATATTTCCAAAGATCTTAATTAAAGAATATAAAACATGATTTAAATAATAATTGATTATTCCCCCGCCTTCAGCGATAAAATTCTTCCATGAATCAGAATAATCTTTAAAATAATGATGTAAAAAGCTTAGTTCAAATACTAATTTACAGTTTGATAAATTTTTAATTTTCATTTTTTGTAATTTCTTAAATATACTTAAATTAGAATATGTATAGTTTATTGATATTTTAATTTTTTTCTTTTTTATGTAATTAATTAAAGAATAGTAAACTTTTTTTTTAATTGTTATTGGTTTTTCTAACATTAAAAAATTGGTATAAATTTTTTTTTTTACAAAATATTTTATGAATTCATCTTGAATTTGTGGTTTTGTACAACAGCATATAATATCAAAATTCTCAAATTCTAATGCAGTTTTAAAATTAGTCATTAAATTAATATTTTTTTTTAAAATATTATCTTTTGATTTTATATTTGGACTAACTATATAAATAATTGGTTTACTAAAAAGTGATTTAATGATCTTAAAATGAGTCTTAATAGCAAAATTTGAGCCAATTAATAAGATTTTTTTTTGCAAATTGTACCTATTTAAATTTTAATTTTAATTTTATTTGAATAAGATTAAAAATAAATTATCAATTAAATTTAAAATACAAAACAAATTTATGAATAGGAAACATTTTTATAAGAAAAATATATTAAATAATATACTAAATAAAGATTCAAAAATATTAGTTTTGGGTGCTGATAAATTGGATGAAAATCTATTCAATGAACTAGGTTTTAAAAATGTTACTTTTAGTAATTATAATAGTAAGAATAATACAAATTTTGAAAACTTTTTAATGCAGGATATCCCCTTTCCTAATAATTCATTTGATTTTTGTGTTGCTCATGCTTGTGTACATCATAGCTCAAAACCTCATAATTCAATATTAGAAATGTTTAGAGTTTCTAATAAAGGTATATTAGTAATTGAGGCAAACGACTGTTTATTAACAAGGTTAGCTTGTAAATTTGGCTATGCTGAGGAATTTGAAAATAGCGCAATTATAAAAAATAAAAATCACGGTGGCGTAGACAATACAAATGTTCCAAATTACGTATACAGATGGACAGAAAGAGAAGTTTACAAACTTATCTCTTCTTATGAACCAAATGTAAAACATGAAATTAAATTCAACTATAGTAATGATTTAAAATTTACAGATAATATTTTAATAAAGTTTATATTTTTTATTTTTTTTAAATTTTTTAAAAAACAACAAAATCTTTTTTCATTTTTTATTAAAAAAATTTAATTGATTTCTTTAAATTTCAAGTTGCCAAATTTATTTTTTTCAATAGTAAAGTTATAATATTCATTGATTTTGCAAATATGCTTTGTATTATAGCAAAATCCATTCGAATCCGAATTTTTAACAACTTTTATATCATTAATTTCTTTTACAACTTTAAAATTTTTGTAATTATAGTTTCTAACATAAATATTTTTTTCAAATATATTACTATAATTTTCATAATTTTTTATAATTAAAACAAATAAAATAAAAATAAAAAAATATTTTAACTTATCAAAATATTTATAATATTTCTCAGACGCCAAAAATGAAATCAAAACAATTGGCATTGAAATTAATAAACCTAGTGCAAATCGAATATCAGGTGCTTCTAACCATAAAAAAAAAGTTAAAATGTACATTAAAATTAAAATAAATATTTTAAAATAATTGTTTTTTGATTTAAATATTTTTAAAATAAAAGGAATCAAAGAAATTGATGTTATCACAAAAAAAATCTGAGTTAGCGAACTTGTAAAAAAATAATTTTTTATCCAAGGAATGAACCAATCATTACTGTTAATTGAAAAATCTAAATCCATAAATTTTTTATATTCAGGGGCAGTTCTGGCAAAAGATTTTACAACAGTGCTATATTGGCCTATTTTATCTATAGGAATATAACTGTTGAATCCAAAACATGTAAATTTAACAGGAAAAATTAAACATCCATTATTAACTAAGCTTCTTGAGAACCAAAAAAAAAAGGATAAGGCTATTAATATATTAAAATGTATTTCTCTTAATAAAAATTTTTTACTAAAAATTAAATATAAGTGTAATATTAAAATTGGCAAATAGCTAATTCTGCAAAATAAAGTTAGAGTGGATAAAATAACAACATATCTTAAATATTTATTTTTGTTATTTTCAAAATTTTTTAAAAAATAATATATAGTTAGAATAAAAAAAATCATTGCAGGAAAATCAGTTCCTAAAGAACCTAAATGCATCATTATAATTCCGTTTTTAAAGGGATGAATTAAGCTAAAAAAAAGTATGAATAATGATGATAAAACAATATATAATTTGCTAAGATCTAGTTTTTGTTTAAAAGAATTTATAGTTTCGCTTATTAATATAAATACCGGAACAAAGTTAAACACAAGTGCAAAAAGTGAATTAAAAAATTTTAAATTTCCAAGACTTAAAAATAAATACCATGGTGAAATCATCCCCATTCGATCATCGACAAGCACAAGATTCATAGTTATTTTATAACTATAGTTCCAATTTAATAATTGATGGTGATAAAGCTGTGTATCATAGGTTGGACCATTAGATGAATTTATAAAAAAAATTATGAAAGTTACGAATAAAATTAAATTAAAGTTTGTAAACTTAAAAACTTTTTTTATGTTGTAATAAATAAAAAATAACAAACCTAAAAAATAAATAGGAAAAATTAAATACTTTAAAGGTAAAAAAAAATGAAAAACTATTAGAATTGTTAATAAAAAAAACAAGCCAAAGATTATGTCCATATTAATAACTTCAATAATTCCAGATTTTAATTTAGAATTTTTTAATAATGTTTTAAAAAAAGCCGAGTAACCGTAAAGAACCAAAAGTAAAATAATAAATAACAAAAAGGATAAAAGCATATGTAAATTATTTCAGAGGCAATCCTTTTGATATTTTTTTTCCATAATCTGAATTTAGATCTATCCAACAATTTATTTTACTTCTGCTGTCAATGTATTTGTAAAAATATCCTTTTTCTAACCTTGGATTAACTTTTGCATTAATAGCAACAATTGGTTCACACTTATCAGTATTTTTATGAATAATTTCTATAGTTTCAAAATTTACTATCCATGAAAAAAAGTTAATAGCTATTAGAATATAAATTATTTTTTGATTAAAATATTTATAAATTAAATAATAAAGAAATATTAAACCTGGCTGCAAATATGATAATTCTGCAGGTATATAAAAAAATATTAGCAAGTTTGCAATAATCAAATAATAAATAAAATTATTTTTTTTAGATAGATTTTTTTTATAGTTTTTATTTAAAATAAAAATTAATAAAATTATAGTTTGTATTATTCCAAAAGAAATTAAAGTTTTATACAAAAATCTAGAACCATATTCAAATATACCGCCGTCAGGCCTACCTGCTGTTAACCATCGTAACGTCAACTCGCTGTGTATCCAAACTGTTAGATAAAATAATGAACCAATGAATAAAGCACAAATTATAATAATAAATTTTCTGAATTCACCTCCAGAAAAGTTAAAAGTATTAAAATAAATCATTATTATTACAAAAGGAGCAAGATTAATTCTGGTACCTATAGAAATCCCAAAAAAAACAATTGCTAATTCAATTCTTCTAGATTTTAAAAAATAAAAACCTAAAGATAAAAATAAAAAACCCAATGAGTAATCTACAGGTTCTAGATTGTCAAAAAAAAGAATTGGATTAGATATAACTAGTAGTAAAAAAAAAATATAATTTTTTTTAAAATTTTTTTCTAAGGATATAAAAAATATAAAACAACCTAAAATAAAACTAAAAAAAACTACTATATTTATCGTTGCACTCCCAAAATAATATGAAAAAAAACCTATGATAAACTCAGCAACTGGATATCCGGTAAATCTACTTGTCATAAAATTACCATTTAGGAAGTTTGCAAATGTGCCTATCATAGGCAGTGTATCTTCATCAGATCCATATCCACCTATAATACAAAGATAAACTCCTAAAATTAATGAAAGAGAAATTAAAGTGATATTGATTGTATTATTATTCATTTTTAATAAATTAAATAAATACTACATATTATATTTTTTTTGAAATCAAAATGTATACGCTAGAAACAATACAAATACCTGTAATTTCTCCTTTAATTTCCATAGTTATTTTTTTTGGTTTATGTGGCATGGGTCAAATTATAATTAAATTATTAAAGTTAGAAAAAATTCTTTATCCAATATCAAGTGTAGAGTTTCAGTATCCAATAATTGGTATAATTTTTATAACTTTTTTTATATTCCCTTTCGTACAATTAAGTTTATTTAACAAAGATTTGATTTATTTTTTCTCATATTCTCTTATATTATTAGGAATTTATTTTATATATATTAATTTAAATAAAATTAATTTTCGATCATTTAAATTTAAAAAAGAACTTATTTTAATAATAATTATAGTTTGTTATTTATTAATTTCTTTAGGATTAATCACTGATGCTGATTCTTTAGATTATCACACGGGAGTACCTCTCTACATATTAAATAATGAACATTACCCAAATGAAAAATTTTGGATGCATTTAACAAAATCAGGCTCTGGTGAAATTTTTTACACAATAGGATTAATCAATCATGCAACACAATTACCGGGACTGACACAATTTGCTGGGATACTAAGTTTTTTAGGACTTTTTTTAAAAAAAATTAATATAAAAAATAATTATGAAAGTTACCATCTTGCTTTAATAGCTATTAGTTGTCCTATTTTAATTTTTTTTGTAAGTTCAGCTAAAGTTCAATTAATTTATGCTGCAAGTTCTGCTTTAATTTTTACAGCAATTTTTTTCTCAAAATCGAAGTTATTAAAAAATTCAAATTTTATAATATTTATAAATATTTTGCTAGTTACTGCAATTAGTGCTAAATTTTCGTTTGCCCTAAGTTCTTCTATATTGTGGCTGTCTTTATTGATTATTAGCTATAAAAATAATTTCTTTTTTAAATATATTATTTTTTCTATAATAGTTTTTTCTTACATATTGATTCCTAGATCAATCTATAGAATTGATCTTTATGAATTTGATTTAATAAGCTCATTTTTAAATCCTCTTCCTACTCATTTATATGGATATAAACAATTACACGAGTCTCTAACTTCATGCGGTTTTCATGGTTGCTTTCCTTATTGGTTAATTTTTCCAAAAAGCTTGGGATCTTTTACCGAAAGTTTAGGAATCGGAAGTTTAGCAATTTTACTTATAAAATTTAATAAATTTAAAACAATTTTTCCAATTTTATTAATTATAATAAGCCAAATAGTTTTATCTTTTATATTTGGACCTAATAATGCAAGGTGGTACATCGAACCTTTCTTGTGGTCTCTTATTACGCTTAAATATTTAGGGTTTAGTAATATTGCAGCAAAAAAAATATTTTTTAATTTAGGCTTAATACAATCTTTAATTATTATTTTGCCACTAACATTTGCAGTATATTCTTTAACACCTGGTAGTTTTTCCAAATACTACAGTAACAAAGTATTGTCAAAAAATGCAGATGGTTATCAATTATTTAGCTGGGCAAATAAAAATATAAATAAAGATGATGTCTTAATTTCAACTCATAGATCTTTTGCTTTAGGAAATTTTAAAGTATTACCTGGAGACTTATTTTTATATACAGATATAAAAAATAAAAAAAATAAAATATATTATGAAGAACTAAAAAATTTAAAACCAAATTTAATTTTATTCTACGATACAAAGAAGAATTTTAAAAAACTTGAAAATTGTATAGGAAACTTAATCTACTATAAAAAAAATGTAGCAATTAAAGGGTCTAGGAATCCTTTTAATAGAATTGATAATAGATTCGATGGATATATTTATGAATTTAATTATGAGAAACTTCCTAATTGCGCCTTAGAATAATCTTTTTTACTAGTATATATTGCACAAAATCTTTCATGAATTTTTTCAGTCTATGATTGTTATGTATTTAAATAAATTACTTTAATCTAAATATTTTTTTTTTGAATTGGAAAAAACTAGGTATTTTTATAAATATTTTATAAAAATATATAATTAAAAATAAAAAAGAATAATTTTTAGAAAGAATTATTAAATCTTCTTTAATTTTCAATAATGTAGAACTTTTATTTGTACTAAGACCTTGATTTTTCATTAATAAAAAAAAATTATCAATGTAATAATATTTTATTTTTTTAATTTTTAATAATTTAATTAAAAAATCTAAGTCAGATGAAATTCTATATTTAATATTATAATAATTAACCTTTTTAATTAATTTCTTTTTTAAATAAATTGATGGATGTGGAATATTAAAAATTGAAAATAAATTAAATTTGGTTATTGGATTTCTCCATATTCTTGAAGCTAAAATTTTTCTTTGATAATTTTTATAGAAAGCCAAATTACCTGAAATAATATCTGGCCCTTTGTATAAAATCTTAATTATTTTTTTTAAATGATTTCTATCTATGAATATATCTCCTGAATGTAAGATGCCAATATATTCTCCTCTAGCAAATGCAATTGATTTATTAATTGCATCATATAAATTTAAATCTCTTTTTCTAAAATATCTTATTTGCTTTGATTTTAAACTTTTGATGATTTTTGAAGTTCCATCAGTTGAATTACCATCAAATACAATATATTCGAAGTTTTTAGTACTTTGTTTCAATACACTTCGAATAGTATTTAAAATATTATCTTTATCATTTTTAACTACCGTAATTATTGTTAAAATTTTTTTATTTTTAGACATTCGATAAATTATAGTTTTTTGAAATATAAACTATAAGCAAAATACTTATAGCAATAATAACTAATTAGGAAAAATTTTTATTTCTGTACTCTATATAAATAAAAATGAATAATATTATTGATATAGTGAAGGCCCCATTAAAATAGCCTGCACCTCTTATAAATTGTGTTATGATAATAGGCATTAGGAACAATTTTACTTGTATCGGTATTTTCAAGCTGAATGATGCAATAGCCAAAGTTACAAATAATAACAATGAAAACAGTCCAAATTCAGTTATGATTTTTGCAAAATTATTTGATGCATCTTTTGTATTAAGAAGTAAAACAACTGGATTTATTACGGGTACCTCATATTTGTATTTATTAAATGCAATTTCATAATTGTCAAATCCCCAACCAAATAATTTATTTTTTAAACTCTCAAATGCTATATAATAAGATCTAAAATGTACTTGATTAGTTAGATTTATATATAAATACTTTTTAGATAAATCAAATTTTTCTTTATCAATTTCTACTAATCTTTTTTCATAACTATTTATTTTATTTTTAGAAATTTCTATTTTTTTTTGAATTATTTTTTTTTGTGCAATATTATTTTCTTTTTTTGATAATATTTCTAGTTCATTTAAAATAGATTTTTCATATTTTAGTAAATTAAATAAATTATAAAACTCTTCAAATCTTTTTTTATTTTCAATCAAATTTTGGTTAGATTTTGAAATTTTTTTTTTTTTCAAAAGATTTTATATTCTCTTTCAAATCTAACATAGCCATATTTGTTGCTTTAAGTTCCTTGATTCTATTAGAGCATTGATTATCAGCATAAAAATCCCAAGCTTGAAAAAAGATTAAAATGACTAGTAAATTATAAATTGATAGATATTTTATAAAACTAAAATTTAATTGCTTATATGATGTAATAACAATTATTAAAGAGCTTACGAATAAACCTACATAAAAAGTTGTAGATCCATTTGTTAATGAAATAATCAAATATATATAAATTAATAATTTATTAATTTTACTATTTTCATTTTTCAAATAAAATAAAGATGCAGTGCAAATCCCAACATTTATCATTCCAAGATGAGAGTTTTCTTGAAATAAAAAATTAGCTCTAAATAGACTTGATTTAAATGACTCGCAAAAATTAAAAAATAAAAATTTATTATATGAGTCAATAAAATGATCAGAAATCAAAATATTTTCTATTAAAAGAATAATTAAGTAAAAATAAATAAATATTAATAATAATTTTCGCATATTAATAATAAAATTTTTAAAAAATTTTAAACAAAAAATAATGAGTAAGTATAAATATATAAATTTTAATAATTTGCTTTGTGGTATTTCTTCAAGTTTAAATTCACTAAAAATAAAAAAATGTAAAATTAAAGAAATAAAAAGAATTTGTACAAAAATATTTTTTTTTTTTAACAAAAAAGATGGGTTATTAAATAAGTATAAAATTAACGGAAATAATATTATATAGGCAAGGTTTAATGTATTACTTAAACCCCACAAGAAAAAAGAGCAAAAAAAAGTAACAAAGCTTAAAAAATTTAAAGTTTTATTATAAGAAATATTTTTTAATGTAAGCATGAATTTAATATATTCTTAGATCATTAAACAAAATTTTTACTTAAAACATAATAATATACAAAAGTAATTATTGCTGATATAAAGTAAGAAAATTTAATATATTCAATTAGCCCAATAAAACCTAAAAACGGTACTATTAAAGAGATAATTAAGCCATATATAAAATCAGCTTTAAATAATATGGGTCTAAGTTTTTTTTTATTTAAAATATTTATTCTTTTCATTATTCCAAAAACCATAAAAACTATTCCAAATAATGAGTAAGTAAGTATTTCAAAGTGATATAATAAATTAATACTTGGGTTATAAATTGTTTTTACATAAATAAAAATATACGCAGCTAATAAATAAATTATAAAATAATATTTATAGTCAATGATTGGTATTTTTTCTTTAACAAATGTTATTCCAACAGAATTATTTAGAAAAGTTGCTGGAAATGATGCTAGTGCAAAACAAATAAAATAAACTACTGCTTCATAATCTTCAAAAAAATTTAATATTGTTAGTCTCCAAATAAATACACTCAATAAAAAAGAGAAAGAAGAAAGAAAACTTAAATCAATAATATTTTTTTTTATAGAAAAAAAAATTAAATCAACTTTAAAAATATTTATAATTTTTTTTTTTTTTAAAATTTTCTTGTTTATATAAGAAAAAAATAAGATAATAAAAAATAATGTAAATAAATATGGTATTAATATTATTTTTTTATTTAAAATAATTATTACTATTAAAATTAGAAAAATTAAAAATAAATAAGAATTCATTATTAAATTTTTCTTATTGTTTCTTAATTCATATAAAGTGAGATACAATTCGTTTATCCACAACATAATACAAAAAAAAACAAAAAATAAGTTAATGGTTGTGTCTAAGTTAAATTTTCTGATTAAAAAATAAATAGAAACAAAAATTATAATTCCAAATATTAATCTAAAATAAACTGTGCTTATTAGAAGTTTTATGTTTTTTGAAGAAATTATAAGATTTCTTTTATTTGAAGAAAATATTTGAGTAACTAATAAAGTAAGACTCAATAGCAATCCAAAATCTACAGCTTGCGAATTGTACCCAAAAAAAAATAAAACAAACATTAATATTGTAGGACAAAATGCATTTAGCAGATGATTGAATGCAATTAGTTTCATAATATTATTTTGCTAATATTTTAATTTTAAAAATCTATAAAAAATATTTTGTTACTTAAAAAAAAAATTCGTTTTTTTTTCATCTTAGTTAGTTTTTAAATCTTTTATTAAAAAAAACATAGAAAAACTTATCCAAAAATAAGTTGAATTCATTGACGAAAAAAATGAGCCTGATGGTAAAAACGGAAATATTTTAGAACATATAAATGAAAAAAATATAAAATATATTATGCTTGGTTGTTCCTCTCTATAGAAGAAAAATTTAAAAAAAATTAAAATTATTATCAAAAAAAATGTATAACCAATCAATCCTAACTCACTTAAAATTTCTAGATGCTGATTATGTGGATGAGTTGAACATCTTGATGCTACTGACATTGAGTTAATATCCTTATAATCTTTACATACCTCTCTAAAAGATTTTAAACCAGCGCCAAAAATTGGATTACTTATAAATATTTCATAAGCAGTTAAGTAGTGCGCTCCATATTGACTATCTAAAATACCATTATACCATTTGTTCAGATTGCCTTCTTTTAATCTTTGATTGTATACATTTTCAATATTTTTTAATCTTTTTTTGTAATGATCATATTGTACTAAGGCTGTTTTTTTTATTAACTCAGACTCTCTTAAAATTTCATCTATATTTTTATTTCTTAAGTATTGCAAATGTCTCTCTCTTAAAATGTGATCAATTTGTAATCTGTTAAATGAATCTATAGTTTCCTCAGTTATTATAAAAAAAACATCTTCAGTAGATTTATCATTTACATCATCTAAAAATGAAATTTGTCTTTCAAGAAGTTTAACTCTGAAATCTAGAGATTGATAAGATATTTCCGATGTAGTGAATATACTATATATATTTTCTACATATCTCTTGTAAATTTTTCCTGAGGAAAAAAATAAAGCCAAAACAATTATTAATAATGGACTCAATTTTAAAATACTTATTCTAGATTTTTTATGAAAAATAATTAAGGCAAACATAGTAATAATAGACATTGCAAATGGTGTTCTATCACCAGACAAAAAAATAGGAATTAAAAGAAAACCAAGAAAGTAAATTATAAAAATTTCTTTTTTCTTAAACAGAAAATATGTTAATCCAAATATTCCAAAGTGAAGTATAAACGTACCCGCTACTAGTTCGTCTTGAAAAAAGCTTGAATTTCTTTGGCAATAGATTTTGCCCATAAATTCATAAGTCATTTGACATGGAAATCCAAAAATATTTTTTCCAAATATAAATTGTATTATTACATCAAAAGAAAATATTAAAGAAAAAATTAAATATATTAAAAATAAATTTTCAAATTTAATTTTTAATATAGGTAAAATAAAAACGATAGAAATAAATAAAATTATAAATCTTAAATATGAAAAAGATTTAAATATCTCTAAGTATGAATTAAAATTAATTAATGAATTAAGTAATATATAAATCCAAAAAAGGACTAAAATCTTAACAAAAATATTATTTATCCATGAAAAATAATTATTCTTAAAAATAAAATATACAAAATATATCGTAATAACAAATAAAGCAGAGTTAAGTAAAAATGAACTTAAAAATAATAAAGGAAATATAAAATAAATTGTTAAATAAAGTCTGTCTAAAGTTGTATTTTTTTCGTTTCCTGTTATAAAATTAAACGCATTCATCTATTAACTTTTATATGTATTCTGCAGAAATAATCAATTATTTAACTTTATTTTTAGCTATAATTATTTTTTTTACGTTTAATTTGTTTAATATTAGATTTGCAAAATACTTTGATTTAATAGACAAAGTAAAAAAAAATAAAATTCATAAAAAAGCAACTCCTTTAACTGCTAGTTATTCTATATTTTTTGTTTTTATTATTTATCATCTCCTTTATCTCATTTTTCAAAATTTTGATTATGATATTTTGTTGATATTTTTTTCAAGTATATTTGGTTTTTTAATTGGAATGATAGATGATAAAAAAAATTTAAGTTATATTACAAAATTTTTATTATTCATTACTTTAATAATTATAATAATAAATTTTTCAGAAAATTTATTATTAAAAATAATTTATTTTGAAACTTTTAATAAGTTTTTTTATTTAACTGATTTAGAAGCAAATTTAGTAACTATCTTATGTATACTATTGCTAATTAATGCAACTAACCTAAGTGACGGTATAAATGGTTTATGTTTGGGCATCTTAACAATTTGGCTATTATATATTGATTTTAATTTTTTGTCCGATTTAAACTTGAGTGTAATTATCGCTATAAGTTTTTTTTCTATAATAAATATAATTAGAGGTTTTTATTTCTTGGGTAACTCAGGATCTCATTTTTTAGGAATTTTTATTGGTACTCTATTAATTTATACCTATAATTTAAAAATTAACAATATTGCAAAAACAGAAATCATTTCTGTTGAGGAAATTTTCATTTTGCTAATGCTGCCTGGAATAGACATGTTAAGACTTTTTATTATTAGAATACTAAATAAAAAAAACCCCTTCTCATCAGATTTATCTCATCTTCATCATTACCTAATAAAAAGATATAATCTTATTGTTTCACTTTTAGTCTACTTTGCTTCTGTAGTTGTGCCTTTGTGTCTTTATAATTTTACAAATATTAAGCCTGTAATTATTATAATTGGATTTGGATGCTATTATTTGTTTTTAATTAATTTTCTGGTTAAAAAAAATTAGTAAAATATTATTTTTTTTTAAATTCTTTTATATTTTTGAATAGTATTGAAGATAATAAAGGTATCCACAATGGCATAGAATACATTACATACCTACCAATGTTTGTTGTTCCGCCTCCCATTCCCAAAAGAATTAAAGATAAAGGAACTAAAATTTCATATGACCTCTTCTTATCTTTTTTAAATATTAAATACAAATATGGAGAAATAGCAAAAATTATTGGTAACAATGCATTTGATATTCCCTTTGGATTAGCAAAAATATTTTTTAACCTTACTAATCCTTCAGAAAAAAATGTATTATAGATACCAGTAGGATTATCCTGACCCCAATAACCATGATTTAAATAAAAACTATAAATCAAAAATATTCCTATTACTAAAAATAAAGATAAGATCGATGAAATAAAGTAAGCAAAATAAAACTTTTCAGAATTTAATATTAATTTTATGAAGAAATAAATTGTCATAACCATTACAATTTTTTCATTTACTAGTGCGCTTAATATTATCAAGAAAATACAAATTTTCTTGTTATCTAAATAATATAAAACTATTAAAAGATATAAAACTGATATTCTATCTAATGTGAAAGCTTCAAGATAATGAAAAAATATATAAGCTAACAATACAGAAAAAACTGATATAGCTAAATTATAATTTAATTTTTTATTGCTATAAATAAATATTAAACTCAAAAAAACAGTCATACTTATATAATTCATTAAAGCATTGCTAAATGTGGCACAAACATAACTTTGATCATGAATTACTTTTATATTTGTAAGTTCAATACATGGTATAATTTTAAATATCAAATACTGCACGATTAATCCTAAAAACCTAAGATTCATTGGAGCCTGAATATCAAAAGTCTTATCTCCTGTTGAATAGTATAGAATCTGATTTTGATAATTATAGTAAGGTAAAAAATTTTCTAACTGCATTCTATAAGAATAAAGAAAATCTCTAAATAATATTAATGTTAAAAAAATAAATGAGCTTAAAAATAATAAGTAAATATATTTTTTTTTCATTATTTATTTATTTTTTTAACAAAAATCCAATTTTGTAATACTAACACATCCAATGATGATTTAGCAAAAAGGTCAAATGCTTGTGATGGGTTTTCACAAATAGGCTCATTCATATTTAAAGATGTGTTCAGAACAGCTGGTAAACCTGTCTTATCAAAAAATTTTTTGATCAAATTATAAAATTTTAAGTTATTATTTTTTGATACAGAATGAAATCTACAAGTATTGTCAACATGCACTGTGCCTGCTATTTTTTTAATTGCGTTATTTTTAGAGACTGCAACATAATTCATAAAATGAGATTTTGTTTCTGCATCAACAAATTCTTCAACATTTTCCTCTAAAATTGAAGGTGCGAAAGGCCTAAAATCTTCTCTATTTTTAACCATTAAATTAATTTTATCTCTAACTTTTTTATCTTCTGGATGTGCTAAGATCGATCTGTTACCTAAAGCTCTTGGTCCCCATTCCATTTTATCTTGAAACCAACCTACAATTTTTTTTTCTTTTAAATATTCAACTGTCTTATTCAATAATTCATCTATATCTTTTACAAAAGAATATTCTAAATCAATTGAAGATAAATTTGTTTTATTAATTATATTTTCCTCAATATAACTATTTGAATAATGACTTCCATAATAACTATGAGTTATTTTTTTATTTTCAAACTCATCATCGTATAAATTGCTTACGAATAATCCTGCGCCAATTGCACCACCAGCATCACCAACATTCGAAGAAATATATATATTTTTAAATAATTTTAATTTATCTATTTTGCCGTTTAATACAGAATTAAAAGCACAACCACCTGAAAGAACCAAGTTTTCGGGATTATATTTTTTATATATATTTTTCACTATTGAAATAACTACCTTTTCAAACACTTGTTGTACGGATGATGCTAGATCTTTATGAAATTTTGTTATTGGTGTACTAATTTCTCTTGGACTACCAAATAAATTTGTTATTTTATTTGAGAACAAGTTTTCAAAAACAGGTATACCATTTTCGAAATAATAACTAAATTCAGAAGTATGATGAGAAAAATAACTTAAATTTAAGTAAAATTTATTATTTTTAAACTTGATTACATTCTTAATTATTTTTTCTGCATAAATTGGCTTTCCATATGAAGCCAAGCCCATAACTTTGTATTCGTCACCATAATTTGTAAAACCTAAAAATTGTGTGAAGGCCTGGTAAAATATACCCAATGAATGTGGGTAATTAATCTTATCTAAAAGTATAATTTTTTCTTTTTCGCAACTATATGTTTCACTTGTAGAAAAATCTCCAGAACCATCTATACTTAATCCTATTGCACTTTTAAAACCTGAGCATAAATATGAAGATGCTACATGAGATAAATGATGAGGTACATATATTATTTTTCCATTAAATTTACTTAAAAAGCTTTTATCTAAAATACGTTTAATTGAATTTTTTTTATATGATGTTGATAATTTTTTAAGAATAGAAACAGGATTTTTAAATAAAGAATATTTGAGTTTTTCAAAAAAATTATATTTAGAATTAAAATTTAACGCAATATAATCAATATTATGTAAAGATAACTTTGCTTGTTCTAAACAAAATTTTATTGAATTAATCGGAAAGCCAGCGTAATGCTTAATTCTTGTAAATCTTTCCTCTTCGACAGCGCAGATAATCTTTCCATCAACAATTAGACAGGCAGATGTGTCTGCATGAAAAATATTTAATCCTAGAATATTCATCTCTTAAAAATAATTTTATTTATAATCATTATCATTATCAAACCAAGAAATATTCCCAGTATAATTTTGTATGTATTTTGAGGCATATATCCAAAATGAGCTAACTGATAAGCCAATATATTTGATACAAAAGATGTGAATATATAATTATTTTTCGTGAGCTTAAACACTGAAACTTCAATTAAAATACAAATCAATACGATAAGGGAAATTGCAAAACACACAAATACTAAAGATCCAGAGTAATATAAAAATCCAATAATTCCTGGAGTAAAAATTGCGATGTGTTTTAACTCCTTTTTAGAAAAATAATTTTCAGTTTTATCAAATTTATAAATATTTTTGGTGTTTCTTACATTCAAAGCATAATAAGTCTCTGAGTAATTATATTCTTCACTGAATGAATTAAATAAAAATTTAAAGTTTTTGTTATTAATACTATAGGCAGACATTATACCTTCTATACCTACCCATCTATTTACAGTCAAATAGAGAAAGTTAAAAAAATGACTTGAAATTTTAGTTTCAATTTTACTTTCTGATTCAATTTCATGTAAGTCTACATTGTAAAATTTTGTTCTTAGCTCTGAAGAAATAAAAATTGAAATAAAAAAGAAAAATATCAAAATTATATATGAGTTAAAAAAATTATTTGTAGAAAATTTTTTTTTTTCAAATTGATTATATTTGTGTATTCCAAATAACATAGAAAAAGGATTAAAAATCATAGCCCTACTAATTTGAGAAATTGATGAAAATGTACTTTCTAAAACTGCCAGAAAATAAGATTTTACTTTATAATTTTTACTTTTAAAATTTAAAGCAAAATAAATTATTATAGAAGCAAAGGTTGGAAAACCAATTTTAATTATCCATATAAATAGATTATAAAATATAGAGGAAATATTCCCTTCATAAACAATGCCTTTTTGATATATGCTAAAATACATATTGCAAAAATAAAAAATTACAAAACTAGAGAAAAATATTAAAGTTATGAAAGTTATTTTTTTTTTAGAAAAATTTATAAAATTATTTATTTGATTGGTTTTTTTATAATTTTTTTTGTAATTAAAGAAAAATCTTTTAACAAGAAAAGATGTAATGATTAATGAACATAAACTAAAAAAACTGATAATAAGAACGTTGTCGTAAGATGAAGGGCTAAAGTCAAAATTTCCCACTCCTTCAGGAAATTTATTTTTAAAAAAAATCATTTGAACAGAAAATTTAAACCAAATACCAAGCCAAAGAAAAAGTGATAAAAAAAAATCTATAAAAAATGATTTTTTTCTCAGAGAATAAATTAAATAAAAATTAGAAATTATTGAAAAAATTAAGTATATAAACTTATTTCCTGGATAAATAAAAATACACTTAATTAACAATGACAAAAAAAATATTAAAAAAAAAAATTTAACTAAATTTAGATAATCTTTTTTAACTGCGGTAATAATTGAAAATTTCAAAATTTAACTGAATGATAAACTTTTAATTGTTTTTACTGTTCCTTCTTTAAGGCTTGTTTTTGCAATCCATCCTAATTTTTTTGCAATACTTACATCTAAAACTTTTCTTTTTGTTCCATTAGGTTTTGATAAATCAAAATTTACTGATGGATAATAATTAATTTGAGTTTTCAAAAAATTAGCATAATTCAATATTGTCTTATCCTTTCCGGTGCCAATATTTATTAAATTTGGAGAATTTTTATTCATAAAATATATGCATGCATCAGCTAAATCATCTACATATAATAATTCACGTTTAGCTTTACCATTTCCCCAAATTTCTATACTTCTTTTTTTTCTTTTTTTTGCATGTAACATTTTCATTATCAATGCAGGATAAAAATGACTTGTAATTAAATTAAAATTATCATTTGGTCCATAAGTATTGCAAGGCATTATACATTTATAATTTGTTCCATACTGAAAATTATAGCTTTCACACATTTTTATACCTGCTATTTTAGCTATTGCATAAGGTTCATTTGTTTTTTCTAACTCTTTTTTTAAAAGAAAATTCTCTTTAATTGGAACATTAATATTTTTCGGGTAAACACAGCTAGATCCCAAAAAAATAATATTTTTAATTTTGTTTAATTTACTTCCATGAATTAAATTATTTTGTATTTGTAGATTTTCAAAAATAAAATCAGCTTTTTTTGTGTTGTTATCAATTATACCTCCTACTCTTGCAGCTGCTATAAAAACAAATTTAGGTTTCCTTTTTTTTAAAAATAAAAATGTTTGTTCTTGGTTTCTTAAATCTAACTTACTTTTTTGAATTGTAATAATATTTTTATAGTTTTTTTCTTTTAATTTTCTAACTATTGCTGATCCAACTAACCCTTTATGGCCCGCAACAAATATTGGATCACTTTTTTTTATTATCATAGTTTTTTAATTCTATTTCGAGATCGTGTTCAACCATAGTCTTTACTAATTGTTTAAAGCTTGTTTTTGGTTTCCAGCGTAATAATTTGTTTGCCTTTGAACTATCACCTAATAATTCATCAACTTCAGAATGCCTAAAATATTTTTTACTACATCTAATAATGCATCTATTATTTTCATCATAACCTTTTTCATTTATGCCTTTGCCTTTCCACTTTATTTTAATTTTAAGAATTTTTGCAGTTTCTTTTATAAAATCTTTCACACTTTTTTGCTCTCCTGTTGAAATTACATAATCGTCTGGTTTTTTTTGATTTAAAATTAACCACATTGCTTCGACATAATCTTTGGCATAACCCCAATCTCTTTTGGCTTCTAAATTTCCTAAAACTAGATCACGTTGTAAACCAAGTTTTATTTTAACCAATCCTTGAGTAATTTTTCTTGTTACAAAATTTTCACCTCTTCTTTCACTTTCATGATTAAATAAAATACCATTGCATACAAATAGTTTATAGGCCTCTCTATAATTTATACAAATCCAATGCGCATATAATTTTGATACAGCATATGGGCTTCTTGGATAAAATTTTGTTTTTTCATCTTGCTTTTTTTTTTGAATTTTTCCATAAAGTTCTGAGGTCCCCGCTTGATAAAATTTAATATTTGGATTTATAATCCTTATACATTCTAAAAGTCTTAAAACACCAATAGCATTTATATCTGCAGAATATTCTGGAATAGAAAATGATATTGCCACATGTGATTGTGCTGCAAGGTTATATATTTCATTTGGTTTTATTTTTTTAATTAAATTAAATATTGAATTAAAATCTGCTAAATCTCCATAATGAAAATGAAAGTTTTTTGTATTTCTTAAATGGTCTATTCTTGGTGATGAGATTACCGAACTTCGTCTTTTTATTCCATGAACAATATAATTTTTTTTTAAAAGAAACTCAGCAAGATAGGATCCATCTTGTCCAGTTATTCCAGTGATTAAAGCTATTTTTTTTTTGAATTTCCATATACTAAAATTTATAATATTAAAACTATTTAACAGTTAAAAGTGTTAATTACAAAATTAATAACTCACTAATAACAAAACTCTATTATTGAACGTATGTTATTTATTTGTTGTTTTTTTTCTTATTCATTATGATGTTTTTATTTATAAAATGAAAAAAATTTATTGAATATACCGCATAATACATAATAAAATTCACCTTTTGATAAATAATAAAATCCTCTTTTTACTATTAAAAAATACTTCATAAATAAACGTAAGATTGTAGAATTTGTAATTCCATATTTTATTTTAATTTTTTCAATTCTTTTTAAATCATTTTTATTTTTTTTAAATGTTTTTTGCCCATCATGTATTCTGTATGAAGCTGCAAGGAAATTTAAATGATATCCACTGTTGGGAAATTTTGATAAAATTCTTAGATACCACTCATAATCAAAATCAACTTTATAATTTTTTAAAAATCCAATTTTCTTATTTATTGAAGAATGCCAAAATGAACATTGATTACTCAATGTCATACCTTCATATAATAAAGAGTAAAAATTTGGTTTAATATATTTAAGTTTTTTAATAATTTTTTTATTAGGTGATACCAAGTTCATATTTCCAACAAACAATTTTTTTCTTGGATTTAAATTTATATTTTTATTAAAAATATTTAATACATTGTTAGAATTAAAAAAATCATCAGCATTTTGCCACGTAATCCAGTTTCCTTTAGATTTTCTTATTCCGAAATTAATAGCATCAAATTGACCTTTGTCTTTTTTTGTATGCCAATATGTGATTGAACTATATTTTTTTGCAAATTTTTTAATTATCTTAATGCTTTGATCATTAGAACCACCGTCTAAAATTATTACTTCAAATTTTTTATATTTTTGATTAACTATACTTTTAAGACAGTCGTTAAGATATTTTCCTTGATTTAAACTAGGAACAATAATACTAAAAAAATTAGACACTATATTATTTTTTTTATAAAATATTTAATTAAGAGTTTTATACTTGGTAGATGTGAATTCATTATATATTTGTCAATCATTTTAGACTTCGTTGGAAATTTAAATAATTTTTTTTTTTGTTTTTTATTACATAAAGGGCTATAATTTTGATCGAACTTTTCACTTAAATTAAATCTAAAACTTCTATGATAACCGCTAAGATCATTTCCTTTATTTTTAATCATAGTATGTCTAGGTTGAATACTAAGCAAATTGTGAAAAGAACAATAAAAATTAAATCTTACCGCCCAAGAGTTTATTAATTTATTATTTTGAGCCCACATCATTAAATTCATATCCTTTCCTAATTTAAATAAGTTATTATTTTTAGTTTTAAAAAAATTTGAATCATAAAAATTAACTTTATTCCATTTATGCTTCCAGGTAGCCCATC
>MDTA01170618.1_pt1 | contig 30564 bp, 34 predicted proteins | sample 811151 | NCBI WGS metagenome assembly MDTA01 (sample SAMN05326648, study PRJNA326480) | marine metagenome | isolation source: seawater | place: Indian Ocean: South | collected 2010 | reverse complement strand
TGCAGAACAAAGAATTTATCTGCAAACTGAAGCTAACCAATTAATTCAAGAAATGGATAGAGTTGCAAGAGATACCACATTTAATGAAATTGCTGTGCTGGATGGTACCTTTGCTGATAGAAGATTTCAAATAGGTTCACATGAAAGAGAAAAAGCTGTAATATCCGTAGCAAATATGAGAGTTGACAAAATCGGTGCTTACCAAAGTTCAACTAGTATGGATGAAGCCGGAACACCTAATAACCTTGCGTCAGAGGGTGTGGTAGGAGCCGATGCCTCTGTAACAAGTAGAATCGTAAATGGCGATGATTTAACTATTACTGGACTTGTTGGTAAAACAACTATCGATGTTAAAGCTGGTCACTCAGCTAAAGATATTGTTGAATTAGTAAATTCAAAATTTGATAATACCGGTGTAAGTGCAACTGCAACTACCACCGTTAAAATGCAAGTAAGTAGTTCTGATGCTGCAACAGATCATGTAGTATCTTTCAATTTATACGGTAAAAATACATCTGCTCAGGCAATCTCTGCAACAATTAATGTTGCGGGAACAGTTGGAGCTTCAGATATGACAAACCTTCGTGATGCCATTAATGCCTATACTGCTAATACAGGAGTTAGGGCTACATTAAGTGCTGACAAATCTAATATTATATTGGTCCAAGATGAAGGTGAGGACTTAATTATTGAAACAGTTGATTTTGCAACTGTTACAAATGCAAACACAAAATTTACATTAACAGCTATGTCTCAGGATCAATTGGATTCAGCAGCTACACAAATTACTACTCTTGTAGATACTAACCACAATGGTGGTAACACCGATTCGGTTAGATTCACGGGACAAATCACATTTCATTCATCACAAACTTTTACCGTTGCTGGTAATGCTGGTGGAGGTCTTTATGAAGCAGCACCCGGAACAGCAACTTTAAATAAAGTTGGAAATATTGATATTAGAACAGTAGCTGGTGCTGTTGATGCATTAAAAGTCATTGATAGAGCATTGGATAGAGTTCATATGGAACGTGCAAAATTTGGTGCAGTTATGAGTCGTATGAATGTAGTCATTGATAACTTAACAAATGTATCTACTAACCAAAAGACATCAATGTCGAGGATAACAGATGCAAATTTTGCTGCAGAATCCGCAAGACTTGCTAAATCTCAGATTCTTCAACAATCTGGAATGAATATGATTTCAGAGGCTTCAAGAACGATGCAGAATGTGTTAATTCTTTTCCAGTAAACATTTGGTGATTAGAGACGTTAAAATGGTATGACATCGGTTAATAAAAATCCTGAAATTTTAACTAACCTTGGTATTGGTTCGGGTATTAATACATCAAAACTAATCGAGTCTTTAGTAAACGCAGAGGTAGAAGGCCCTAAGGCTACCCTTGAAAATAAAGAAGAGGAATATAAAGCCACGATTTCTGCATTTGCGAATATAAAGAATAATCTTAGAGTTTTTAATGACAATTTAGAATTAATTCAAAATAATAACTCACTTGGATATCAAGGGTCGACATCTGATGCAACTGTTGCTACTTTTACAACGAATGGAAATTTAGCTGCCTCATCTATTAATTCTTCATTAACAGTCAGTTCACTTGCTACAGCTCACACTCTTACTGGACCAAGTTTAGCGTCACATAGTACAGCAGTAGGTGCTAGAACTATAACAATTACTTGCGGAACTTGGTCAGCTGATCCTACACAAGGAGGAGGGCAGACTCATACATCAAATGGGCAGGATGTTATCTCAGTAACTACAACTTCATCAACAACTCTGACTCAATTAAGAGATATGATAAATAATGCTGCAACTGATTCTGATGAAGATGGAAAAAAGGATGTTTCTGCAACTATTTTATATGATGGTTCAAATTATATGTTGGCTTTAAAAAGTGAATTTGGTGCGTCAAATGAAATGAAGGTTACAGATAATCACGCATCTTCCCCAGTATATGCCTACGATACAACTGATGGGGCTCAGATGACTCAAAGACTTGCTGGAACCAATTCAAGTTTTACTGTTGATGGAGTTAGTATGACTCGTTCATCAAATAGCATTGACGATTTATTTAATGGTATGACACTTGAATTGTTGAAAACTTCAGGTAGTCCAATAACAATAAAAAGTGATGTTGATTTAGCAACTGCTAGAGATTCAATAACAAGTTTTGTAACTACCTACAATGATGTATATGCCTCACTTCAAGCATTAAGAGAAAGCGACCCAGCTAGTAAAGAAGAAATAGCACCCTTATCTGGAGATTCATTATTGAGAACTATGATGAGTGAAATGAGAGAGAGCACCTCAACTGCAATTGCAGGATATGCAGGGGGACCATATTATTTATCGAATTTAGGTGTAAAAACCAATAGAGATGGATTGTTAAGTTTTGCAAATCCAGATATGCTAGACCGAACTTTTAAATATAATTCCGAATCAATAAGAAGTTTTTTTAAAGATCAAATTATAAGTGATAATCCAAATATTAGTCCAGTGAGATACAGTACTAAAGACACCACACCAGGTTCTTATGCTGTATCTGTGACTTCAGGCGATGCTACAGTTGGGGGTGTTGCGGCTTCATCATCAGGCTCTACTTACACTGTGAGTTCGGGTAATCCAAATGGTATAGTTTTACAAATAGATGCTAGTAATACATCTGGTACTATCCATTATGGGAGAAGTTTTATAACTTTATTACAAGAAAAAATTGATACTTTTATAAAGTTCGACGGTTTAATTGACTCCAAAGTTGCTGGTCAACGACAAAGGTTGACTGAGGTTGGGAAAAAAATGGAAAATATGGAGGATCGAATTGCGAAACTCTATCAAAGATACAATACACAATATGCCGCAATGGAAAGTACGATTGCAGGTTTAGAAGAAACTGGCAATTTATTAGAGAATGCTTTTAAACGTCCTGATTAAAAACTAAATAATTAAGAAAATCTGTCGTTTTATTTACTGTAATATTAAATACAGGAGCAGTAAATGAAAAATATGATACCCAAGGGAATCTTTGTTGTAGAAAATAAAGAAATTACTTTAAAAGCTATAAGCCAAATCAAAAAAATTTTATCAATAACGTTAAGTCAAGTAAAATCATTAAAGGAAAATAAAAAAGAAAAAAATTTTGAAACAAAAAGATTATGCGATTCAATCATTAAAAATATTAATATATTGATTGATACCATCGATAAAAAAAGAAATACACCTTTATCTAAAGATCTTGACTACCTTTATAAACATTGTTTATTTGCAGTTATAAGAGTCAGAGACAACAAAGACTTTGAATTCCTTGATGGAGTTATAAATGTGTTGTCAAGCTTAACAGAGGGATGGGAAAGAGTCGATTCAACATTAAATAAAGCGGTATCTTTCGGATGATAAAACAATGTCACTAGCACTTTATCCTGCAATTAAGTTAGGACAAACTGAGGAGAAAATTAGAAGATCTATTTCAAGGCTTACAACGGGCTTGAATATATTGGCAGGTGGCACCTCTGGAGACTTTGCCCAAGGTATAGAATTTAGTAAAGAAGCGAGATCTAATAAAGCTGTTGTTTCTTCAACTCAAGTTGGTTTAGATTTGCTTGAAACAGCTGAATCTGCCTTGGTTGAACTCGCTGCATTAGCTACACGGCTGCGAGAAATTGGTATTGCTGATACAAATTCTACAAATAGTGCTTCAGATACAGCCGCCTTGAATGCAGAGGCAATTTCAGTCAGTGATACTATAGATAATATTGTTTCAACATTAAAATTTCACTCTATAGCAGTTTTAGGAACTAGTGCTAAAACCTTTAATGTTGTGGACGCTGTAGATGCTGGAACTACAGCAGTAAAAACAACTGTAGGCATTACTGCAACAAATATATCTGATGCGACAAACTCAAACACTACAGCCGATACTGCTCTTACTGAAATAAATACATCTTTAGGACATGTTGCAGGGGGAATAAGTGCTCTTAGTGCATATGGAAATATATCAAGTGCTTTAGAGTCTATTGAGTTGCAAACAGCTGCCAAATTGATGGACACAAATTTTGCTGTTGAGACAGCAAAACTTATGAAAAACACACTTATTCAAAAATACGCAACTTCTATGGTAACTAAAGCGAATCAATCAGAGGAAAATAAAAAGTTGTTAATCCTTTAAACAATTTTTTTTTATGTCGTTAATAGTAATAAATATAGGAGTAATGGAAAATGAAAAATCAAAAACAAACATATAAAACCCCTACTGATAAAAAAGAAAATTTAAACTCGAAAGATAAATACAATATTATTTTACAACTTTACAAAGGTCTAACTGATAATCTTGAGATTTTAGGTAAAAAGATAACTGATAAAAAGTCTACAACTGAGGTAAGCCAGGTAGCTTATAAAGTTGATAAAATTGCTTCAGGTTTACAGTATACACTTGACTTTGAAAACGAAAAAACACAAAAAATTAGTGAAAATTTTAGAGAGTTATATCGTCATATTAGATTTTCTATGAAAATGATATATGAGAATCAGGATTCTAAACTTTTAGATTCTTCAAGAAATATTGCAAAAATTCTTCATGATTCTTGGGCACAAATGAAGCCTAAGATTTAGTATTTGTCATTTTTTTTCCATGCCATAGAATAAAGTCTGATGGTTGGAAGAATTATATCCGTAATTTTAACTGGACTAGTTGTTGGTTCATCAGTAGCTATCCTAGTCCAGATTTTTCTTTTTTTAGTAAATTATTTCACTAAATTATTTAGAACAGATTTTTCCGAATTGTTGAATCAGCATCATTTCAGTACAAATGAATTGGTTCTTAAAATAATATTTTTCTTTCTAATAGTTCCTTTCTTAGTAGGTTTGGTTGTCGGAATAATTAGAAACTTTAATCAAGGAAAAAGGTGGCATGGTCCGCCTGATGTGATCTTATCTGTGCATAAAGATGAAGAGGAGTTGAATGTTAAGTCTGGATTTTTAACATCCATTGCCTCTATTTTGTCAATTTCATGTGGAAGTTCAGTTGGTCAATATGGACCATTAGTCCATTTCGGTGGAACCATTGGAGCTGAAATTAAGAAGTTATTCTCGTATGCACCAGACTATAAAATTTTAGTTAGTTCAGGGGTTGCTGCTGCTATTTCAGCTGGATTTGGTGCTCCGCTTGCTGGACTAATTTATGCTAGAGAAGTTGTATTAAGACATCAATCTTTGGCTAGTTTTTCGCCTATATTACTATCTTCTATAATTTCTTATTTTTTTACAGTTGAGGTTTTTAATTACGAGCCTACGTTCGATATCACCGTAGTAAGTGGAAATAGTCCAGTAAATATTTTTGTAATTATCATTGCTGGAGTTTTATCTGGACTTTTAGCGAGTCTTTATTCTTTTTTATTAACAAATAAAAATTTAAATTTTCTTAATAACTTAGGTTCCAAAAATTACCTTTCACCTGCCTATGCTGGAATGATCTGTGGAGTGGTTGCAATTAAATTTCCTGAAGTTACTGGCATTGGAGCTGAATCAATAAATGACTTATTAAATAATAGGGTGAGCTTAAGTCTAGCTTTTATATTTCTAATTCTAAAATTATTATTAACAACAATATGTATCAGAATGGGTCTGGTAGGTGGAATATTTGCTCCGGCATTGTTCTTAGGAGCTAGTTTAGGTGTTGTTACAGCAGGTTTTTCAGCAATTCTCTCAGATCAAATTAATTCTTCTTTAATCATCTTATCATCTATGTCTGCTTTAGGTAGTTGTATTATTGGAGGTCCGATTGCTAATGTTTTAATTATATTTGAATTGACATCTAACTATCAAGCTGCGCTATCAGCTGGGATATGTATTGTTGTAGCAACTATTGTTTCCTCGCAACTAATTGGTCAATCAACTTTTGATCAGCTTCTTAATAATAGAAAAATTGATATAACTGTCGGTAGAGATATTCTTTTTTTACAAAGAAAGAAAATTAAAGAAATAATTGAAACAGATTTTTTAAAATTACATGATCAAATTAAGGTTAATGATGCTATTGATAAATTTATTCAAAAACAATGTAGTGAGGGCTATGTTGTAGATTCTAAAAACAAACTTCTTGGGAAAATTTCACTTCCATATCTTTTGACTCAAAAAAAAGATAAAAAAGTAAAAGAAATCAAAAAAGTTAAATTCTTAAAAATTGATAGTGAAGAAGATCTGTCAACGACAATAGAAAAATGTAAAGACTTTGTGGGTGAATCAATTCCAGTTGTTGATGAAAAAGGAAGAATTATAGGAATATTTAGTGAAAATGATCTATTTGTAAGTTATTTAGAAGCAGAAGCGTTTAGAGCAGATATTGAAACTAAATCATAAAATCTACACTAGTTTTTTGTTGCTCTGCTGAAATTTTTAAGGAAGAAATCATTAAATATCTTGTTATACTTTCATTATGAAAGTATATAGGTCCAAAAAGCTCTCTAGCCTTTAAAAATGACTCGGTACTTATGCCTTCAGATGGAGATAATTTTGGGCTATACATCTTTTTCTTAAATAACTCAGAATTTTCTCTATTGTATTCATTAAGTCTATGGTTATCGTCGATTTCTCTAATAATGTTTCTATTATTTACAGGATGTGGCACACCTTTTGCTACATTAGCAGTAAACTGGTTAGCAACAGGGTCAACATAGTTATAATTAGGGTTGATCATACGGAATAATAGCTTATGAAACTTAGTCAAGCAAAGAAATTTTATAAAAAAAGCCAAAACGATGGTATAGAAAACTCAAATCCGTATGAAATTTTTAAAAAAATCAATTATGAATTAATGAGAGCTCTTCAAATTGTTTCAGAAAAAATTGATAAAAACCAAATTGATGAAATTAGACAAAAGAATTTTGCTAAAGCTTTAACAATTATTTATACACTTCAAACCAGTCTAGATTTTGATAAAGAGTTGAAGTTATCTTCAGATTTTTTTAAATTTTATGAACATTGTCGTAAGAAACTAATTGAAGGTATTACAAGTCTTAAAAGTAAAGAAATTCTTAAATCAGTCGTAAATTTAGATAAGATGTTTGATTTTAAATATGTGCAAAATAGTGGAGTTCAAGATGCTTTCTGATAAATTTTATAAAGAAGATCAATTTTCGCGTAATTCAAAGTTACCAAAACAAATCAATAAGCTTGAAGAATTAAGTGTTGCAATGACTGAGTTAATAGATAATGGTAACACTGAAAAAATTAGACACTTAGAAAAACTAAGACAAAAAATTTTAAAAGATATTATTAAACAAAAAGAACAAGTTGCAGATTCTCTTAAACCAAAGATTTCTAATATATTTCATTTAAATCAAGAAATGATAAAAAAAATGAAAGAAGAGAAGAGTAGTTCTCTAAGAAATATAAAAAAGAAAATTAAGTTTTATAAGTCATATAGATAATTTAAATATAAATTTTTATCAAACTTATATCTTTACATATTTAAAATTTTTGCCATCCCAAAGATGGTTGGTATCAATAATATTTTATAGAAGTTTTATGAATCCTATTGAAATAGTTGATATAAAATTACAAATTAATTTTACAATGGACTTTTTCTGGAGGTGTTCTGTCATTAGAGATTTTGTCTAAATTTTGCACGTTAGTATTTATATTTTTTTCTTTCGGAATGGCTAAAATATTTTCTGTGCAGATATTGGGAAAATAGTTAATTTTAGATTTCAGGTAATTATCAGGATTGAATAAGAATGATAAAGCCCAGTATAAATCGTAATTGACATCTAAAAGATACTTATTAAGTGGATTTGGAAAAACTCTTGAATTTTCAATCCACATAATTGGTCTATATTTATTTAAAAATTTTTTTCCTCCCGCTAGAACAGCTTGTTCCATTCCTTCTACATCCAATTTAATAAAGTCGCATCTTTTGATGCTTAAAAACTGATCTAGGCACATTATAGCTATTTTTTGTTTTAAATCCTCATCTTTAGGATAAAATGGGTTATTGAGATTTTGAAGTAGACTTACTCCACCAAAATTATCTTGGATGCTATAATCAATATAAGTTAAATCGATAGATGACTGTTTTTTTCCAAGACCAGCCCTGTATAATTCAACATTAGTGAGTTTATTTTGCTTTATATTTTCTTGGAGTAATTTAAATATTTCTTTTTGTGGTTCGAATGAATAGATCTTTCCAAGTTTTCCGACTTTTTTAGAAAATGGGATAGTAAAAGCACCGATATTAGATCCGATGTCAAAAATATAATCCTCAGACTTTATAAATTGTGTCATTATTGAAAGTTCTATTTCAGAATATTCACCGTATTTTTTTAAGCTATTTCCAATATATAAGTCTGAAGATAGAATACAGAATGTTCCATGTTTTGTTTTAATATTTTCTGTGATTTTATTTATCATTTTAAAAAGTTGGAATTTTTAATTTATTTTTTGATAAAATAGTTTAGCAAGTTTAGTGCCATACCTATATAATTAAAAATGATTAATTGTAAGGAGATTTAATGAAAAATTTAGATTTAGATAAAGCAATTTCAATACTCAATGATATCTTGAAATATGAATTAGCTGTGGTAGTAAAATATACGCACTTTGCTCTAATGGTTACTGGTCCAAATAGATTGAGTTTGGATAAGTTTTTTAAAGAACAAGCTGAGGAATCACTTGAACATGCTCAACAGGCAGGAGAGTTGTTGACTGGTCTTGGTGGTCATCCATCACAAGCAATACCTGAAATTGAGGAATCTAATAAGCATACTATCAAAGACTTATTAAATGAAAGTTTTAATCATGAACAAAAAGCTATTGATCTATATAAAGAACTGCTTCTTAATTCAGAAAATAAAAGTATTTACATTGAAGAATATGCCCGTGAAATGATAAAACAAGAAGAGATGCATGGTATTGAAATAAAAAAAATGTTAAGAGATTATGAATAATAAGCCTCATTAATGGAGCATTTTTGTATAAGTTTAGCTTCATATTTTTAATCTGTTTTTTTCTGTTTTTAAGCTTTGTTTTTAGTGAATTTTTTTCAAATTTAGGTTTCACTATACCTTACTTATTAGGGTTTGTAATGCTTGGAATGGGTATGACAATTAAAATTGATGAGTTAAAAAGTATTATTAGAAGACCAAAATGGATATTTACTACAATTGTTCTTCAATATTCAGTAATGCCAATTCTTTCAATTTTAATTATTAGCCTTTTCAATTTTCCAAAAGAAATAGCTCTTGGTTTTATTATTTTGGGTTCTTGTCCAGGTGGCACTGCTTCGAATGTGATTGCTTATATTTGTGGTGCAAATCTTTCCTTATCAATTTTTTGTACTTTTGCATCAACTATTATGGCTGTTATTTTTACGCCCCTGCTGATTTTTTTATTGGCTGATGAAAATATAGGTATAAATACAGTAGGATTAATTAAATCAACATTTTTGATTGTTTTTATTCCAGTTTTATTGGGTTTATTTTTAAAATTAATTATTAAAAATAAAGATCAGAATTATTTAGAGTTTTTTCCTCTTTTTGCTGAAGTCGCAGTTTCTTTTATAATAGCTGTCATCTTTGCTATCAATTCTGAGAATATTTATAAAATTTCTTTTTTAGTTTTAGTTGGAGTTGTTCTTCATAATCTCATTGGTCTTTATTTTTCTTTTCAAGTGGCAAAATTTCTGGAATTCCCTGATGATGTAAAAAAAACAGTATCAATTGAAGTTGCAATGCAGAATTCAGGTCTCGGAATGACCTTAGCTCTTTTACATTATACAAATATTGTTGCATTGCCCTCAGCAATTTTTAGTATCTGGCATAATATTTCTGCGGGAGGTCTTGTGTATTTATGGAAAAAAAAATAAATTATAAATTAATCTTTAATGAAAGGTCAATGATATGAGAATAAGTGCTAAAAATCAAATAAAAGGTAAAGTTACATCTGTTATTCATGGTTCAAGCTACTCAAGGGTTTCCGTTGAGCAAACAGATGCTGATGGCAATGCTACTGGTAGTTTTATTCATGCTGCTGTTCCAGTAGATATATGTAAGGATATGGAACTCGATAAAGGGAATGTTGTGACTTGTATTTTTCCTGCTGCTGCCGTAATAATTGGAAAACATTAACAAAAAATAAGTGAATTTTTTAGCAGATTCATTAAAGCTTATAATTTCATTTGACCCCGATCTTTACGAAATCATTTGGTTGTCTCTCAAGGTATCTTTCGCCGCGTTGTTTATATCTTGTATTATAGGTTTGCCAATTTCAGGAATGTTATCTTCGACCAATTTCTTTGGAAAACGAACTTTAATAATATTTTTTAACTCAATGATGGCTTTGCCCCCCGTTTTTGTTGGTCTAATATTATATTTACTTTTCTCAAACACTGGTCCTCTCGGCTTTTTAAATTTATTGTACACACCTTCTGTAATGATTATCGCACAAGTCATAATTATTCTTCCCGTAATTATATCAGTTAGCACTGAGTTGCTTGAACAGATATTTAAAGAATATGAAGAAATATTTGATTCATTCGATGTGAGTTTAAAAAATAGAATTAAAACTACAATATTTGATGCAAGACTGTCTCTAATTACTTGCATTCTTACTGGACTTGGAAGAGCATTGTCTGAAGTTGGAGCTATAATAATTGTTGGTGGAAATATTATTCATTATACAAGGGTAATGACAACTACAATTGCTCTTGAAACATCAAAAGGAAACTTAGAAATGGCCATGTCATTAGGAATTGTTCTAATTTTAATTTCAATAAGCGTTAACGCGATAGTAATGATAATGAAAATGATAGCAAGGAAATATTCATATGACTAGCAAGTCTGACCATATTCAACTTTGCAATATTGACTTTAAAGTTAATAAAAAGCTTTTTTTTGATAACCTTTCTTTAAATTTGTCTACTTCAGGTATTACGGTAATTCTAGGGCCAAATGGCTCTGGTAAATCCTTACTTGCAAAAATAATTAAAGGTCTCTTAAAACCAGAAAGTGGTAGTTTATCAATTAGATTAGATGATAAAGTTCCTTTGAGCAGTTATTTGTCTCAGGACATTGTCTTTTTTAGAAGAGATGTTTTTAGTAATCTTGCTTATCCAATGAAAATAAATGGATATCCAAGTGAAGAAATATTTAAGAGAGTGAATTTTTTACTAAACTATTTTGAATTTAATGGTAGAGGAGAATCAGCAAGGAGGCTTTCTGAAGGAAATAAACAATATTTAGCCTTTATAAGGACTTTGGTAAATAAGCCAGAACTTTTGATTTTAGATGAACCGTGTTCGAATTTAGATATGAACTTTACAAAAAAAATTGAAGATTACTTATTTAAAAATAAAAGAGATATTAAAATAATAATGGTTACTCATGATATATTTCAGGCAAGGAGACTCGCAGATGAAATATTATTAATGAATAATGGAAAAATAATTGAGATTTCCAAGAAAAATGAATTTTTAAAATCAAAGAATTTGCTTGTTAAAAAGTTTCTAAGTGGAAGTTTTTTTTAAGAAGTTAACAACTTAATTTTGTATAATTTGATAAGTTAGTCTGGTAAAAAAATAAGTACAATTTAGACTAATAATAAACATAATTAATACTCTAAATGATTTGTCCAATCCTTCACCTATCCAATGGATAAATCTTTTTGAATTGGATATTTTTAGGCATACTTCAAAAATCATTATAAAAGAAAAGAGAAAATTTATAATTTGCAAATGACTTTTGTCATAAAAATTAATTATTAATAATGAAAAAAAAATGAAACAAGTAGTGAAAAATAATAAAAAACTTAATAATTTCTTTTTTTTTCTTAATATATTTGAAACAAAAAGTCCTTTTAAATCAAAAATATCTGATATCTGTGCCAGAGCGAAAATTAGGAGATAATGAAGTAAAATCAAAATAAATATTATATGAACAATATTATTTATTTTTTTTCCTTTTTATTTGAGATTTTTTTTGTTGAAAGTTGGAATAACAAGGCTACAAAAATAATTGTAAAAACATAAAAGATTATAAAGCCGAGAGGATTTCCTTCCATTGACTTATGGAGGTCATCTTGTTTGCAGAGCATTTCTTCTTTAAAGGACTTAGATTTATTATCACAAAAATCAAAAGTACTAGTTTTTTCTATAATTGAATTTTCTTTCAATTTTAAATTTCTATTTCGCCTTCAATAGTTTCATTTAAATCAATATTTGTCGAAGTAATATTTGCACTAACTTTTATTTTATCTGAGCCTTTTATTTCGCCAGACCTAACTTTTTCTCTAATTTTTTCTTCAATATTCCTCTGCGAAGAAATACCAACGTTTTTGAGGAATTTTCTTACAGAAATATTTAATTTTTCTTCATCCATCTTACTACATTAAATTTTAAAAAATAAAATGTAAAGAGTAAGGTTTTAATTTTTCCTAAAACATACCAAATGATCAATATTTATAGGGGTCTTAATACCAAAATTTTCATTGTTCTCGTGTAAATGTTGGTGATGTGATTCAACTAAAACTGGAATTAATTCTTTATTAGCTGTTTTTAATGTATAGATAAAATTGGTCCCTCTAAATTTACGATCCACGATCTTTAATTGCAATTTGCTTTTATCATCATGTTGAAGGTCTTCTGGTTGAATTAATAATTTTACACTATTACCAATATTGAATGGGTTTAGATTTGAACAACCATATTTTCCATTAATTATTCCTAAACTTTCATGTTTTAAAACTTGTTTATTTAATATTTTAACATTAACAAGTGTTCCTCTTTTTAGAAAATTTACAACTTCTAATGAATTTGGAAAGTGGTATATATTATATGGTGTGTCAAATTGCTTGAGTTTGTTATTAATTACTATGCCGCATTTGTCAGCCATATAAAAAGCTTCATTGGGATCGTGTGTAACTATTATCGCTGATGTCTTGGTTTTCTTTAAAATATCTTTAACAATCTTCTGTAACTCTTCTTTTAAAATTTGATCAATATTTGCAAATGGTTCATCCAAAAGTAATAAATCTGGTGATGAAATAAGAGATCTTGCTAATGATACTCTCTGGGCTTCACCAGAGCTAATTTCATGAGGGAATTTATTTTTTAGGTCTTTTAATTTAAAAAAGTCTAAAAGTTCAAAAGGTGAGTAAACAAACTTTTTTTTACTTCTGTTTTCTAAACCCATAATTATATTTTCGTAAACATTTTTGTGAGGAAATAAACAGTTATCCTGAAAGGATAGTGCAATATTTCTGTCTTCAGGACTCACAGAAACATCTTTTGAAGATAAAAGCCTCCCATTAAGCCATATTTCGCCTTTATTTAACTTTTCTAACCCTGCAATTGTTCTAAGAATTGTTGTTTTTCCGACTCCAGATGGACCAAGAAGGCAGACTATTTCACCTTTGTGTGTAATGGCAAAATTTATATCATTAAGTTGGTGATTATCTCCCGAAGAGAGATTCGCATTAAAAATTTCAAAAAAACTTTTCATAACTTTTTATAGTTTATTTTTTATTTTCCAAAAAGTAATTAAATGAAATAAGAATAAAAATACTTGTCCACAAAATCAGAAACATTGATGGTATTGCTGCTGCTTCAATTAAATCTTGAGAAGCAAAGTTATAGGCTTTGGTTGAAAAAGTTTCAAAATTAAATGGCCTCAAAATAAGTGTGATTGGCAGTTCCTTGATTATTTCAAGAGCGATTAAGATAAAGACAAAAAAAGTATTCTTTTGCATTATGGGCCAATGAACCTTTGAAAATGTTTTGAGCCTATTAAAACCCATTAAATATGATGATTCGTCTATAGAATAATTTATTTTAAGATAATTAGATTTAATTCCATTAAAGGATATGGCGTAAAATCTAAAGAAATATCCTAAAACTAATCCAACTAATGAACCAATAAATATGTTCTTAAAGTTTATTGGTGTGATTTCAGTCAAAAATGAAAAGAAACTAACTATTGATACTGATATTATTATTCCTGGTATTGCATAACCTGATATTGAAAGGTTAGAAATAAAATTCAGGAATTTATTTTTTAAAACTCTATTTCCAAAGTTAGTAATTAAGGCAAATAAAATTAGAATTGAAGCAGTGCAAAAAATAAGAAGAAATGTGTTAAAATTTAGCTTTAAGATATTTAAACTTTCATAATACTCGGGAAACTTTAATGACCAATATACCATTTGTAAAAATGGTAATATAAAACTTAAGCTAAAGAGGCTGGCACAAAAGGAAAAAGCTAAAAAACTTTTTAAGCCAGATAGCTTTATTTTTTTCTTTCCACCATCGTTTCTTAAAGAGTGAAATTTTGAGTTTTTTCTCCAGAAAGCTTCTACTATATATAAAATTAATACAAAAGATAGAAGTATTAGTGAAAGAAAGTTAGCTGTTTGCAAGTCATCAAATATAAACCAATAATTGTATATACCTGTTGTAAAGGTTGAAATACCAAAGTAAGAGACAGTTCCAAAATCCGAAAGGGTTTCCATGGCAACTAAACTTAGTCCGATAAAAATGCCCGGTCTTGCGCATGGTATAATTACTTTAAGAAAAATTTTAGATGTTGAAAAACCAATACTTCTTCCAAGATCCATTAAGTTTGCTGACTGACTCATAAAGGATGTCCTAGATAAAAGATAAACATATCCATAAAGTGTTAATGATAAAGATATAATAGAGCTTGTCAGTGGGGATAGATTGGGAAGATATTTATTTGCATCGTCGGTTTCAAAAAAAAAATTAATTAATGAATAAAAAACACCAAAATTTTCGAAGAATGCTGACATTGAATACGCAAATATATATGGAGGAATTGCAAAAGATAAGATAAGGGCGTATTTAAAAAAACTTACTCCATAAAAAGTGAAGAAACTAACTAGATATGCAGAAAAAACTCCTAAAATAAAAGTTAATAATATTACCCAAAAAAGCATTTGAAAGGAGTTGAAAAATAATTCTGAAAATACTGAATTTTTGAGGAAATTGTAGTCAAAATTTAAAAAGGAGGAATTTGATATTATTGTAAATAGAGGAACTAGTGAAAAAATAGATATCGTAAGTACTAAATAATACAAATAATCTTTTTTGCCATATAAGAAAATTAAATTTTTCAAAACTTATCTAATTCCAACCTGCTTTTTTCATTAATTTGAATGCAAGTTTTTGCCATTTGCCATAACTCGATACTTTTGTGGCATTATCTTGTTTAAAACTTAATCCCATTTCTTCAATAAGCGTTGATGGTTTTACTGTTTCAATCATGGGGTATTCATATGAATTATTTACCATATGTTTTTGTGCCTCCGGTGTTAGAAGAAATTCTATAAATTTTAATGCATTATCCTTATTTGGAGAATGTTTAAGAACTCCTATACCCGATATATTCATATGTGTTCCTCTGTTATTTTGATTAGGGAAAAATGGTTTGACTTTTTTTGCAGCTAATTTTTGATCATTGCCTTTTTTTCCTGAAAGCATTAATGCGTAATAGTAGGTGTTGGCAATAGCAAATTTTGATTCATTTGCAGCTACAGAAAGTATTTGTGCTCTATCATTGCCTTGAGGTTGCCGTGAAAAATTATTTACAAATTGTTTTAGCCATTTTTCTGTGTATTCAACTCCGTTATTTTCTATAATTGAAGCAATCAATGACTGATTATAAACATTATTTGATTGTCTTATAGCAATCGTATTTTTAAATTTTTTCTCAGATAAATTTTCATAATTAAGATTTTTGATTTCGTTAATAGAGGTTTTCTCCGGATTGTAATATATAATTCTAGCTCTTTTTGTTATTCCAAACCAATGAGAAGATCTGAACTGGTTTGGTATTAATTTTTCTAAAGTTTCAGATTTTATTTTTTGAAATAATCCTTTTTCTTGAGCAGAGTATAACCGCCCTGCATCCGCAATAAAAAATAAATCACCTATACATGAGTTACCTTCCTCATGAATTCTTTTTTCAAGTGGCTTTGATTTTCCTGAGACTACATTTACTTTAATGCCCGTTTCTCTTTCAAATTTCTTATATAATTCTAAATCTGATTCATAATGCCTTGTTGTGAATAGGTTTATTTCATCAGCATATAAATTGCTAAACAAAAATATACAAAAGAGTATAGAAAAGAAACGCATATTATTATGATAATGATTATTATTATCTAATAATATCTTACCTTTCGATTGTCAATAAAATTGTGTTAGGGGAGTCATAGCTCCCCTTATATTTACTTAATTGAGATCAATTTAGGTTTTTTATGCTCAGGTATGATCTTTTCAAGTTTTATTTTTAACATACCGTCTTTTAGATCAGCATTTTTCACACGAATTTCTTCTGATAAAGTAAACTTTCTAACAAATGACCTATAAGAAATCCCATGATGAATTAATTTTTTTTCCTCATCTGTTCTATGGTCTTTTGTTTTTGATCTAATAGATAGTTCTCCGTCAGAGAGTTCAATCTCAATTTGATCTTTATTAAAACCAGCTACTGCCATTTCAATCAAATAATTGCAATCATCTGTTTTAATAATATTATAAGGTGGATAACTAGACGAGGTTGTATCCATTTCAAATAGTCTGTCAAAAAGTTCGTCGAAGCCTACTGTAAATGGCGTAAACCTGTTTTTATTATAGTTTTCAATAGTATTTTGCATATATATCTCCTTTAAAAGCAAGATTATTAATATAATGTACCCCTAATATAGGCAGTACTATATTAATATAATGACAATATGACATATTGTCAATATGTCATTAAAATTTATTTATACAGGTCAAGTTTGTATTTTTTTTGATATATTCTTAGGTTTGATAAAACTTTTTGTACATAGAATCTCGTTTCTGATATTGGGATAGATTCTATCCAGTTAACATAACTTATTTCACTTTTTCTGGGATCTCCATATCTTTTTAGCCAAATTTTGACTCTACTCGGTCCTGCATTGTAGGCAGCTAATGCTAGCGGTAATGAATTTTTAAATTTTATAAGCATTTCATTAATATAAGTAGTTCCAAGTAGAATATTATATTGTGGGTTTCGCGTTAATTTTTTTCTGTAATATTTAATTTTCAAATCTCTTGCCACTTTTTTTGCAGTAAAAGGCATTAGTTGCATTAAACCTCTTGCCCCTGCAGAACTATAGGCGTTAATTGAAAAATTACTTTCCTGATGAACAATTGCTTGTATCAGTGCAAGTGTATGTAATGAGTTCTTAAACTTTTCTGGAACAAACTCTTTTATTTCAGGGTATGAATATTTTGGAGAGGGAGTTTTAAGTTTCTTTGATAGTTTGCCGACAATACTTTTGTCAGATAAGCTGTAAGCTTTATCCAGTATAAAATACCTTTCTTCATCTAATGAGCATAATTCAAATAATCTTTCAAAAAAGGGATAGGTTTTTTTTTCTTTTTGTCTTGAGTTAATTATAATTTCAATAACTTTTAAAAGATCTTTATATTGAACAGGATTTTTTTTAATTAAAGATTCTTTATTAAGATTAAAACTTTCTAATTTGAGTGATGCGTTTTGCCCATAAAAGGAGAACTTATTTTTTGATGATTCTTTTAACCAATTATTAATAATTGATTTTTTTGAATTGTTTTCGATATTCACTAAGGCAAGCCAATATGCTGCCTTTGATCTGAAATTATTATCTGAATTGTTAAAGACATTTTCAAAATGCTTTATTGCCTGGTCATATTTTTGCAAATGAGAGAAAGAAATCCAGCCGGCAAGCCATTCCGCTTCTAAACCTGATTGCTCAGATAAAGGTAAATTATGTTGTTTCAAAATATTATATGCTTTTGTAAACTTCTTTTTATTAAGCAATCTCCTTACAATAATTCTTGAGTTAATCCACCAGTTTCTAACATTTTCAATGTTTTGGGGTGGGTTTATCAATAAATCAGCTGCAGTATCAAGTTTAGCTTTTCTTCTCCACCTCATTCTTTCATAAATTAAACCTGGGTCATTCTTCAAATTAGTTGGCACATTTTTTATTAATGTTGATACATTTCCAACTCTTCGACTTAAACCTAATCTAGCCTCTCCTAATTTTCTTTTATCTCCTGAAATTCTATTTAAGGTTCTTCTTGCTGAAATATTTTTTCCTTCATAAATCAGCCTATTAAATCTTTTCCAATTATCCTCTTGATTCCAAAAATTACTGTATTTCTTTGTAAAATATTTTTGTTGACTAAAAGTTAAATTAGAATTGATCCAGATGTCTTTTATTCTTTGTTTCTTGTCGGTTATTTGTCCAGTTTTAATTAGAGCCTCTAGATAGTCAATTTTACCTTTTGAGGTTTCAGGCTGATTAATTTTGTACCAATCAACAATCTCATTAGCATTAAAATTTTTATCTATTGAGGATTCAATTTTCTCAATAAGTATATTTGTTTTTGGCCAATGTTTGTGATTTTTATAGAATTTTTTTAGTTTATAAAACGAATGATTGCTTCCTGGACGAGTAAAATCTAACCATTTAATGTAGGATGTCAAAAATTTATTATTGTGATCTTCTGCTAACACAACTGCCATTGCCCAGTTTTGTTTTTTTATTTGATCAAAAACATCTTGGTAAGCAGTTATTTTTTTTTCTGGTCTTGCTTTTGGCTTTGGAGCTTCTAAGGCTTCAGCAAATGGAGAAAAAACAAAAAATAAAAAAAAAAAAGATCTTGATTCTTAAATAATTCCTCATCATAAAATGATATTATTATTTCCTAGAAAATATTTAACAATAAGAATATTATAATTATTTTATTGTCTAACTAAGAGCAAAATGATATTTAGAGGTTCAATCCCAGCTGTAATAACTCCATTTACCAAAAATCTTGATATTGATTTTGATGCTCTTGGCAAACACATTGATTTTTTAATTAAAGAGGGCTCACATGGCTTAGTTTCATGTGGTACTACTGGAGAGTCACCTACTCTTAGTCATGATGAACATAAAAAGGTTACTGAATTTATTATTAAAAAATCTAATTCAAGGGTACCTGTTATGGCTGGGTGTGGTTCTAACTCCACAAATGAAACTCTTGATTTAGTTGATCACGCAAAAAAAGCTAATGCTAATGCAGCATTATTAGTTACTCCTTATTATAACAAACCAAGTCAAGAAGGACTTTATAGTCACTATAAAACTATCGCTAATAAAATTGATTTACCAATATACCTTTATGATATTCCTGGAAGGTCAATTGTTAAATTATCTGTTGGACTGTTAAAAAAATTATCTAGTATCAAAAATATTATAGGTATTAAAGATGCAACCTCTGATCTCACAGCTCCAATGGAAATAAAATATAATTGTGGAAAGGATTTCTACCAGCTATCAGGAGAAGACGGGACTTTCTTGGCTTTCTTAATGAGTGGTGGAATTGGTTGTATTTCTGTTACGGCAAATGTAGCACCCAAATTATCCTCTCAAATTTATGAATCTTGGAAAAACAAGAATTTTGAAAAATCAATGGAATTGAATTATTTATTATATCCTTTAAATAGAGCTCTTTTTCTTGAATCCAGTCCATGTCCGGTTAAGTACGCTCTAAGTAAAATGAACAAATGTTTAAATTTACTGAGACTTCCCCTAACAAATGTTAGCAAAGAAACAATGAATGAAATAGATAGAGTTTTAAAAAATCTAAATCTGATTAAATAATCAGTGGATAATAAAGACCTCATAATAGCTAAAAATAGAAAAGCTAAATTTACCTATCTGATATCCCAGACTATTGAGGTCGGTATAGTGCTTAAAGGAGCTGAGGTGAAATCAATTAGAAGAGGTGGAGTTGCCCTAGATAATTCCTACGCCGTTGATAAAAAAGGAGAGCTTTGGATTATGAATCTTTATGTGGATTTAAAAGAATTTGAAAAAAGAAATAGTGATTTAGATAATTTAAGACCAAAAAAACTTCTATTAAAAAAGGATGAAATAAATAAAATTAATCTAAAAATCAAGCAAAATGGTTATACGCTAATACCACTTGATCTTCATTATAATCAAAAAGGTTTTATTAAGGTTTTACTCGGTGTATCAAAAGGTAGAAAAAAGAGTGATCTAAGGGAATACAAAAAACAACAGGATTGGAAAAAAGAAAAAGCTAGATTGGAGAAACATTGATTCTTATAGCATTTGGATCCAACTTAGTTTCAGAATCATTTGGTAATCCAACTCAAAATTGTGTTAAGGCTATTGAAATGTTGAGAACTAAGTTCGAAATACACAAAATTTCAAAGTTTTATAAATCTGAACCAATACCAAAATCTTCGCAACCTTGGTTTATTAATGGTGTGGTTAGTATAAAAACAGATCTAGCCCCAATTGAATTATTAAAGTATTTGATGCTGATTGAGAAATCATTTAAAAGAATTAGAAATATAAAGAATGATCCCAGAGTGATTGATTTAGATTTGATATCTTATAACGATATTATTATGAATAGCGAAAGCTTGATCTTACCTCACCCACGTATGCATCAAAGAAAATTTGTATTAAAACCAATTTGTGACATAAATGATGAATGGATTCATCCAGTTTTAAAGAAAAAAGCAAAAAAACTTCTAAAAACTCTTGCAAAGCAAAGAATATTTAATATAAATGTGAATTATTAATTATGGCCAGAGTTACTACAGAAGATTGCACAACATCCATACCTAATAGATTTCAGTTAGTGATATATGCTTGTAATAGAGCTAGAGATTTATCATCTGGGTCAGAATCAGGAGTTCCTGAAGATAACGACAAAAATACCGTAATAGCATTAAGAGAGATTGCTGAAAAAAAAATAGATTTGGTAAAGACATGGGACTCTATTGTTAATTCTTCTCAAAGATACCAACCAGTTGAAGAAACAGATATTGATGACGATCAAACAGTGCCAATGAATGATAATGCTTCCCAAGTTTCTTTTGATAATTTTGAAAAAGAAAATGCATCAGAGAAAAAACGAAAAAAAATTTATATGACGCAAAACGAGATTCAAAAGTTAATTAGCCAAAAGAAGAACGAAAGTCAGGATGAAAATGATTCTCAAGATAATATCCCTGAGGTCCCTGAAGATAACTCAAAACAGGAAAATACTTAAAATTTTGTTTGAAAATTGATGTATTTGTCTTAATATTTTACTGTGTTAAGACAAGTTGAATTACTAGAAAAAGTTAAATCTTACGACCCAAACGTAGAAGAAGAACTTCTTAATAAAGCTTATGTTTTTTCAATGAAAGCTCATGGGAGTCAAAAAAGAGCATCTGGTGACCCATATTTTTCTCATCCATTAGAAGTTGCGGGTATCTTGGCTGAGCATAAATTTGATTCAAGAACGATAATAACAGCACTTCTTCATGATGTTGTGGAGGATACAACTTTTAGCCTACATGATATAAAAAAAATCTTTGGTGATGAAATTTCACTGTTAGTAGATGGTGTTACTAAATTATCAAAATTTGAAGGCAGATCTGACAAATTTAATCAAGCAGAAAATTTTAGAAAACTTCTCTTAGCAACATCAAAAGATATAAGAGTTTTATTTGTAAAGTTGGCGGATAGATTACACAACATGCGAACCTTAAATTTTATCAAAGATGAAAATAAAAGAAAAAGAATTTCATTTGAAACAATTGAAATCTTTTCTCCTTTGGCTGAAAGGCTAGGAATGGATGAAATTAAGAAAGAACTTGATGATTTAAGCTTTAAGATTACTGAACCTGAAGTAAGAGAATCAATTATCCAAAGACTTTTAATGTTAAGAAAGCAGGATGAAGATGTTGTTGATAAAATAGTGAAAAATATAGAAGAATTATTATCGAAAAATAAAGAAACCTTTAAAGTTTTTGGAAGAGAAAAATCACCTTACTCAATTTGGAAAAAGATGAAAGTTAAATCAGTTAATTTTTCTCAGCTTTCCGATATTATGGCTTTTACAATTTTAGTTCAAAATACGAAAAAATGTTATGAGGTTTTAGGACTTTTACATCAACATTATTCATATGTTCCAGGAAGGTTTAAAGATTATATATCGACACCCAAGCCAAACGGATATCAATCAATTCACACTACGTTAATTGGCCCACTTAATCAAAGAATTGAGATTCAGATCAGATCTTTTGAAATGAATGATAAGGCTGATTTTGGTGTTGCAGCACATTGGATTTACAAAGATAAATTAAATATTAAAGATGGAAAACAATACAGATGGATGAGACAAATTTTAGATATCATTGATCAATCAAACGAACCAGAAGAATTTCTTGAACATACAAAAATGCAAATGCATGCCGACCAAGTTTTTGTTTTTACACCAAAAGGTGATTTAGTTGCCTTGCCAAAGGGAGCAATGCCATTAGATTTTGCATTTTCGGTACACTCTGATATTGGAACATCTTGTGTTGGAGTAAAAATAAATAATTCTTCAAAACCCCTTTATACGAAACTGAAAAATGGTGATCAGGTTGAAATTATTCGTGGCAGTGATAACTCTTTATCTCCAGAATCGCTTGGTTTATCAATTACTGGAAAAGCAAGGGCTTGTATAAAAAGATATTTGCATATTAAAGAAGATGAAGATTTTAAAAAATTAGGTAAAGAAATACTTATCAATCATTTTAAAAATCAAAAAATGAGATACTCAGAAAGAAATGTTAAAAACATTTTAGAAAAATTTAAGGTCAAAGACATTGATGACTTATTTAAATCAATAGGAAGTGGTAAAATTTTACCAGTAAAAATCATATCATCAATGTTTCCAGAAAAAAAACTTTTGAAAGAAGATGATAAGATTATTTTGTTAAATAAAATTAGGGAAAAAAAAGAATATGCAGATCTTCCTTTAATTCTTAAAGGATTAACACCAGGAATGAGTATACATTTTGCAAATTGCTGCAACCCAATCCCTGGTGATGATGCAATTGCCTCGTTGATTGAAGGGAAAGGCTTAATTGTTCATTTAAAAATGTGTGATGAATTGAAAAAAATCAAAATGAAGAAATCAAAAATAATGGATGTTTCGTGGGATAGTCCTATTTATAAAAAAAGCGAGTTTACAACTAAAATTAATGTCGTGATAAAAAATAAGATTGGTGCATTAGGTGTTCTATCATCGATCATAGCTAAATCTTTAAGTAATATTAGGAATTTGAACATTACAGATAGAGATAGTGATTTTTTTAAATTAAATATAGATATTGACGTGAAAAATATTGATCATCTGAACAAAGTTTTAGCATCTTTGAGAACGTCAGATTTTGTGGAAAGTGTATCGAGAGTTTAATTTAAATGATAAATGAAACCATCTAATTTTTTCAGATTAATTAAAATGAAAGTCTACAAAATAAGAGACTTTCCAGAATCAGTGGCGATAGGTTTGGCTTGGGGAGTTGCCATTTCATTCACTCCACTTTTAGGGTTTCATCTACTTATTTGCTATTCGGGAACTATTTTAATGAGAGGAAACTTGATTGCAGCAACCGTTGGATCTGTCATTGGAAATCCATGGACTTTTCCTTTCTTTTTCTATTTTGCTTATAAATTCGGGACTATTTTTTATTACGTACCAATAGTTAATTATGAGTTTACCATAAAATTTTTATTGGAAAATTTTCATGCATTATTTTTGCCCAAACTTATTGGAAGTTTGCCTATTGCAATTATAGTATGGTTTATTACTTATAAAGCTGGTAAATATTTTTTAGAAAAAAGATATTATGAAAAAAGAAATAAGACTAGGGGTAAATATTGATCATGTTGCAACTTTAAGAAATGCAAGAAATGAAAACTTTCCTGATCTTCTAAAAGTGGTGTTAATTCTTAAAAAATTAAACGTTGATTTGATTACTGTGCATTTAAGAGAAGATAGAAGACATATAAAGGATCAAGATGTTATAAATTTAAAAAAAAAGAATTACTTACCACTCAATTTAGAAATGGCGGCAACCCAAGAAATGAAAGATATATGTTTGAGTGTAAAACCGAAAGCATGTTGTTTGGTACCCGAAAGAAGAGAAGAGCTTACAACTGAGGGTGGTCTAGACGTGAAGAATCAGCAAAATTATTTAGGAAAATTCATTCCTGATATTTTGTCAAGTGGGATAAAACTATCATTATTTATTGACCCTGATTTAGACCAGATAAGAGCAGCTTACGAATTAGGTGTGCGGATTGTTGAAATTCATACCGGAAAATATTCTAGATATTTCAATAATAAAGATTATTCATTTGAATTAAATAGAATTAAAAAAGCAGCAAAATTATGCGAGGATTTGCAAATAGATTGTCATGCAGGACATGGTTTGAATTTTAAAAATGCACAACAAATTTCAAATATTTCAAATATTATTGAGCTAAATGTTGGACATTTTTTAATTTCAAATTCTATTTTAGAAGGTTTGGAACCAACTATTAAAAAATTTATGAAAATAATAAATCATCCTAGCATTTAAGAAATTATGTAATAAAATCCAAAAATGAAAAATATTTTTTTTAAAGAAAAAAAAAAGAATTCAAAAACCAAAAATAACTTAATCTCTCTTTTCTACGCCATAATAGCAGCATTAATTATAAGAAGTTTTTGTTTTGAACCATTTAGCATTCCTTCGGGCTCAATGTACCCCAACCTAAAAGTAGGCGATTATTTGTTCGTATCAAAATATAAATATGGTTTTTCAAAGCATTCTCTTCCTTTCAGTATTCCTGTAATACCTGGGAGAATATTTCAAAGCGATCCTAAAAGGGGCGAGATTGTTGTCTTTAAAACTCCTGAAGATAATAGAACTGATTATATAAAGCGTGTGATTGGCTTACCAGGTGATTTGATTGAGATGAAAGACAACAAGTTGTATATTAATGATAAACAGATTGTTACTAAAGTTTTATTAAAAGAAAAATATAAAACATTTGATGTTTCAAAAATTAAAGAGACTCTTCCAAATAAAAATAGTTATGAGGTATATGAATTTGAAAAGATCTTATTAGGATTAAATACAAATAATTTTAAGAAAATTAAAATTCCTGAAAACAAATTTTTTGTGCTTGGTGATAATAGAGATAATTCTCAAGATAGCAGATTTATAGGTTTGATTCCAAGAGAAAATTTAGTCGGTAGGGCTGAGATAGTCTTTGTATCCTTTGATACAGAAATAGGGAGTTTTTTTAAATTTTGGACTTGGTTTCCTGCTTTAAGAAAAGATCGACTTATTGTCAGCCTTTTGCCAAAGACAGAGCAATGAGAGAATTATCGGAATTACTTCGAACTCTAAATTATAAGTTTAATGATTTAAATTTATTGATAAGAGCACTAACTCATTCAAGTTTTAGCAAAAGTGAAGAAAATTACGAAAAACTTGAATTTATTGGAGATAGAGTTCTTGGTTTAATCATTTCTATAAATATTTTTGAAAGATTTAAATCAGACTCAGAGGGCGAATTGGCAAAGAAATTAGCATTTTTAGTATGTAAAGATACATTGAAAGATGTTGCAACAAAGATAAATCTGCATGAACACCTCAGAATCTCGAAAGAATTAAAGATAACTTCTATAGAATCGATTAAAGCTAATTCACTAGAAGCACTAATTGCAGCAATTTTTCTAGACTCAGATTTGGAAACAACTGCAAAAGTTGTTAATCAACTTTGGAAAGATATAATTGAGGATATTGATTTATCTAATCATGATCCAAAATCTAGGCTTCAAGAATGGTGTCTAAAAAAAGATAATAATTTACCAAAATACGAATTTATAAGTAAAGAAGGTCCAGAACATGAACCTATTTTCACTATTAGCGTAAAGCATGATGTAAATTTATATGCTGTCGGTAAGGGAAAAAATAAACAAGATGCAGAGATTGATGCTGCTTCAATACTTTTAAAAAAAATTGAAAAAAGAAAATAAAAAATGTTCGTTAATACTTTTAACAGGATTTCCTAACGCCGGAAAATCTACACTTTTAAATAGTCTAATAAAAAAAAAGGTTTCAATTGTTAGTCCAAAAGTTCAAACCACAAAGGATGAGATCTCAGGCATTTTAAATCAAAAAGAAACTCAACTTATTTTCACAGATACTCCTGGATTAATAAATCAAAAGAAATTTAATCAAAAAAAAATGTCGAGAACAATTTTAAATCAAGAGTTAAGGATAGATATAAATTTATTTATATATGATATTCAAAGAAATATAAACAGAAGAGATTTATCATTAATAATAGATCTATCAAAGAGGTTTAATAAAAATTATCTAATTCTAAATAAAATAGATCTAGTAGGTAAAAAAAGATTTTTAGAAATCTCTAAGAAACTAAATTCTGAAGTTAATTTCAAAGAAACCTTCATGATTTCTGCCAAGAAAAAAAAAGGAATTAAACTTCTAATAAATAAATTAATTTTCAAAGCTCCAAGAAGACAATGGATTTTCCAAAATAAAGTTGATACTGATAAGACAATTGATTTTCAGATATCAGAAATCACTCGTGAAAAAATTTTTCATCTTTCTAACAAAGAGATTCCTTATTCAGTTGAAATTTCAACAAAAATCAATAACGAAGAAAAAATAATTAAGATTTTTCAGGATATATTAGTAAAAAAAGATTCTCAAAAATCAATTTTAATTGGAAAGAATGGTGAAAAAATTAAAATGATTGGATCTAGAGCTAGGGTTGACATTGAAAAAATTCTTAAGAAAAAAGTTTTTTTGAGTTTAATGGTAAAAAAAAGAAACTCAAGATGAAGATTGAAGATGAAGGATTATTTCTTTACTCTAAAATTTTTGGAGAGAATTCAAAAATATTATATATTCTTGCAAAAGAAAATGGTTTGGTAAAAGGTCTTAGCAGAAACTCTAAGAAAAAAAATAGTTTTATTAATTTTGATAAAATTAAATTTGTATGGAGTTCGAGAAATAAAGACGCATTAGGTTATTTAAATGTGGAATTAATGCAGTCAAATTTACTTAATAATTATTTATTTTCAATAATTAAAGCTTCAGCGTAAGAACTTTGTGTTAAATTTCTCCCATTGTGGCAGAAAAATATTGAGATTTATAATGACATTGTAGAATTATCATTACTTCAAAAAAATGATAATAATGTGTTAATAAGTAAATATTTAAGATGGGAAACTCAATTTCTAAAAAATCTAGGTTATGAATTAAATATAGATATTTGCTCAGTATCCGGAAATAAAGATACTTATTTTATTTCGCCAAAAACTGGAAACGCTGTAAGTTATGAAGTAGGAAAAAAATATTCAAGTAAACTTTTTAAAATTCCGCTTTGCATGAAAGAGAATTTTGAAAAGGACTCTTATAATGACTATTTAAATGCACTAGAAATTACAGGTTTTTTTTTTAATAAGATTTTAGAGAATAGAAGGCAAAAATTTATTTTTAGAAATCAGATTGTTGCATATATAAATAATTTACAACTTGGTATCAACCCATGAACCACTCAAATAATATTCAACATTGTTAAAAGACGATTTATATCTCATGTTTTCAGATTCTTTTACCCAGAACCCTATATACAGAAAATTTGAACTTTCTTTTTTTAATCTTTCGATTGTTTGCAAAATTATATTTTTTCCCAAGCCTCTATGCTTTAAATTTGGATTAAAGAAACTATACACAGCGGAATAACCATCATCTAATACATCTAAAAGAATTGATCCATATAAATTCTTTTTCATATCTATTAAATCAAAGATTTGTGTTTGATTGGTAGATTTATGAAAAAAATTTATAAATTCCTTTTCTGTCATTTTTTTCATAAGTCCATTTGCATGACGCTTTTCACAATATTCTTTAAATAAGTTATATCTCTTTTCTTCATATTTTTTATTTTTCACAAGTAAGAGATCATTATTATTTTTAATATTTCTTTTATTACTTTTTGAAGGTACAAATTCTTTTATATTAATTCGTGATGAAATACAGGAGTTGCATCCTGTGCATGTGGGAAGATACATATGATTATAGTTTCTTCGGAAGCCTTTTCTCGTGAGTTCTGAGATAATTTTCTTACTATTAGGTTCTATTATATTAATACAAAGTCTTTTTTCAAATTTTCCTTTAATGTAAGAACAAGGAAACTGATAAGAACTTTTAATTACTAGCTCGTTATTTTTTAGTGTACCCATTTATTTAATTATTAAAATTTGAACATCCGCCACATTAGTGTTTGTTCCGTTAATTATTACAAGCGATTTAATTTTTTTCAATACCTCGTGTGAGTTATTATTTTTAAGTTCTTTTTCAAGATTAATTTTTTTTGTTTTTATTGATTCTAATGTTTCATTATTAACTATAGCTCCAGCTGCATTTGTAGGTCCATCTCTGCCATCTGTTCCCGCTGATAATAAGCTAAATTTTAATTTAGGTAAATATTTATTAGCTTTTCTAACAAAGTGCAAAGCAAACTCTTGATTTCTCCCTCCCTTTCCAGAGCCTTTAATCTTAACTGTTGTTTCACCTCCTGATATTAAGGTCATTGATTTGTGGTGATTTATTTTTTCAAGATATTTAATAAATTTATTTGCAAGTTCCTCAACATCTCCTTCAAAATCTGAATTCCATAACAAAGAATTTATATTTTTTGATTTACAATAATCATCAATACTTTTTAGACATAAATAATTACTACCTATTAATGTATTTTTAACCTTTTTGAAGAGATTATTATTTTTATTTGGAGTTTCCATTTTTTTTTCTTTTTTCCCAATTTCTATATGAGATTTTATTGAATTAGATAAATTTTCCCATATGTTGTACTTTTTTAGTATCAACTCTACATCATTAAAAGTAGTCATATCAGGAACTGTTAGACCACTTGAAATAGAACTTAAATCATCACCAATAACATCTGATAAAATAAAACTATGAACTTCCGCTGGGAACGACATTTTTAAGAAATTTCCTCCTTTAATTTTTGATAAATGCTTTCGTACTGCATTTATCTCTTTAATACTTGCTCCTGAATTAAGTAATAAACGATTAATTTTTATTTTTTCACTTAGTTTTATATTTCCATCAGGATAGGGAAGAAGGGCTGACCCACCACCAGATAAAAAAAGTAAAACAAGATCTTTTTCACCAAGTTTTTTTAATTTTTTTTCAATAAATTTAGCAGCTTGTAAACCATTTTCATTTGGAATTGGATGTCCTGATTTAAAACATCTAAATCCACGAACTTCCTTAAAGTTCTCTTCGTTTACAACAATTATTCCTTCTGCTAGTTTGTTTTTACAATCCTTAAGAATTGAGTATGCAGTCAAACCCATGTCTACCGATGCTTTACCAACACATATTGGCACAACTTTATTAAAGTCTCTGTATGAGTATTCTTTGTTCTTGTCTGTAACAATAATATCCTCACCAACAACTTTTAGAAATTTACTTAAAATATTTCTTGGTTGAACGTTAGCGATTCCTACCTTGAAGAGTTCAAGCAAAAAAGCATTTGAACTATTTGAGTTCATTTTTTATTAGACCACTCTATCTGGTGGTTCTTTGCCTTCAAAAAAAGCGCAAATATTTGAATAAACTCTCATACCCATTGCTTCTCTTGTTTCTTCAGTTGCGCTTCCAAGATGAGGTAGTAGAAAAACATTCTTAAAATCTAAAAGTCTTGAGTTTACTGTTGGTTCAGCTTCATAAACATCTAAACCAGCTCCTTTAATAACTTTATTCTCAAGAGCTTTTACTAAGTCTTCTTCGACAACAATATCTCCCCTGGCTGTATTAATTAGATAACTATCTTTCTTCATTTTCGATAATACTTTATAATTTATTAAGCCTTTTGTTTCATTGGTTGAAGGGCAGTGCAAAGAGACAAAGTCAGAAATTTCAAGAAGATTTTCGAGTGAATCAAAAGATTCAGCATTAAATTTTTTGATGATCTCTTTATTATTAAAATATGGATCGAAGAAAATAATTTTCATATCAAAACCAAAGTGCGCTTTATAAGCTACAGCTTGTGCAATTCTTCCCATTCCAACTAGACCCAAAGTTTTTCCTGTAACTTTTGTTCCCATCATGTGAGTAGGTCTCCATCCGGACCATTCTTTTTTTCTTACATGAAATTCTCCCTCAGATGCTTTTCTTGCTATCCCTAATAGAAGGAGCATGGCAATATCCGCAGTGCAATCTGTCAAAACTTCTGGGGTATTTGTTACAACAACCCCATGTTTTTTGGCTGATTCTATATCAATATTATTAAACCCAACTCCAAAATTACCGATAATTTTTGCCTTTCTTTTTTCGGAAGAAATTATTTTATCTGTAATTGGATCTGTAACAGTAGGTAAAACCGCATCAAAATTCTCCATAGCTCTAATAAGCTCTGATTCACCTAGGGGTACATCATCCTGATTTAAAGTAACATCAAAAGTTTGTCTAAGCTTCTCTTGAACTGAGCTAGGCCACTTCCTTGTTACCAATACTTTGAACTTTTGAGTCATTTTCTAGAGCCTTTCTCCAATATTCAGAAGCAGCAGCAACACCACTTCCAGGTTTTACATTGATACCTGAATCAATCATTGCCATTTCAGCTCCATTAAT
>MDTA01183343.1_pt1 | contig 30600 bp, 23 predicted proteins | sample 811151 | NCBI WGS metagenome assembly MDTA01 (sample SAMN05326648, study PRJNA326480) | marine metagenome | isolation source: seawater | place: Indian Ocean: South | collected 2010 | reverse complement strand
TGATCATATTCTCTATAGAGATTATCTAAAGGATATGCATACATTCATTACTGAAGAAGGAAAAACTCTGTGTTTTATATGTTGGGAAGATCTCATAGCAGTTGTAGATAAGTCTATGCGTGTGCATATGGGGGCTTTAGTAGATGAGTAAAAAGAGGATACTCGTATATTTAACCGAGTCGCAACATAAAAAATTGAAGCATGCGTCTATCAAGTTAGGTGTGAGCATGTCTGCAATCTTAAAAAGATCTCTCGAAGATCTTCCAGAAATAGAGGAAAAAACTTATGCAAGAGTTCAGCCCCCAGAATACTGATTCTATGATTTACTCTCTGCCCTCATCAAGCTATGAAGTAGGAGCACTTGTACAGCAAATTGCAGAACTAGATGAAGCAAGAGCTATTATTATAGATTTTATGCAAAAAACTATAATTGTGCATCCATCCAGTCCTGATGATACAGCAGTATTCACTGAGGAGTCTTTAACTTATGTTTTAGCTTCTGAAGAACTCGAAATGTTAAATTCCGATAAGGAATGGTCTAATGTATTAAAACAATATGCAAATGATAACGAAGAAAAAGAGGTTATGTTTTGCATTAATCCAAAACATAAAAAAACACTTAAGGATTTTCAGGAGCAAGTATTATGGACAACACTAGTAGCAGAGACAGCAGTACTGTTAGTGAGCCAAAAAACCTTATCGACCCACAAGATGTGGAAAATAAGGGGGATGCACGCGTTCTTAGACCTAGAAGAAGTGAGCACAACATAAATTTAAATATTGGAAGAGAAGATTTAGCTGTTCAGTATAGTAACGATAATTTCTCTGTAGGTGTACAAATTAATATGGAAATTATAGAAAGGTTTCTAAAATGAGTTCTAAAGAAATAAAAGAAAGACTAGTAGAGCTAGGTATGGAAGTGTATTCTACTCCTGTAAACACTGAAGATACTTTTGTCGCATTAGCTAGAATTAGTGCTTCAGGAGATAAGGATTTTAAGATAAAAGAAGCTAGAATAATATTTTTTATTGAGAAGTTGTTATTGAAATCAGCAGAGGCATCCAATTATAAAGTTAGGTTGGCTAGGCCTTGGGTATTAAAGGATAAAAAAATAGCTTATACTTGGGATTTTACTGTCAAAGGAGATCTTAGTGCAGCAGTAAAAGATATAGGAAGCATACGAATTCCTAAACTTTCTATTACGAGAGAAGAAACAGTAAGCACTCAAATGATAAAAACTACTAAAGGTAAAGTTAGACCAGTAACGGTGAGTGGTCAATGACAAAACATACACCTGCTAAATACAAAATAGAGCTGCATTTTAATAAGGGTAGAACTACATCCGGTCCTAATGTCGCCGCTATTACTATTTTTCAATCCGGTTGCCGTTTAAACGGCGAAGGAGATGAGTTAGTATATATTTGTGCTGAGCGAGATAGGGGATTAGCTTTAAATGCTCCAGGAGTAAAAGATCGTGCCATAATTAAGGGCTACGCAGGCTGTGGTAAAATAATAGAAGGAGATAATATTAAAGGCGGCGTAGCCCTATGTCGTGGATGCGTAGGTGGAAAAGATAATATGATTGCCTCAGAAAACCTAACCTCTACTTTGCTAGTAAATTTAACTACTGAAAAGTTATCCGTTATGGTAGCCGATATTTTTAGAAGATTAAACAGTGATGCAGATATATACATTAAGTATCATCCAACAGATTTAAGGGTAGAGGCCATGAATAACGTGCATAATTTAGATAAGGGGCGCATGTCTAGAGGTCTAACAATTTACCCCTTAGCAAATATTGTTAAAGATACTATTGATGGCACATCAGTAGAAACAAGATTTAAAGCACTATTTTCAGCGTAGGTTATTATGAGCGATAAAACTTTTGAATCTTTAGTAAGTAGATACCGACAACTAGAGCTAGAAATAGCCTTGACACAAGAAATTATTGGGTTAGTTTTAAGAGAGTTTGGTTCAAGAGATGGAATCGAACCTAAAAATATAGTTGTTACAGATGCAGGACAACCCGTGCCAGTATCCTATGTAAATAAACTAATTGAGGATATGGGCAAACAGCTCTTATTCCCAAAACTTGATAGTCTCAATGAACTTAAGGAGTTAAAAATTGAGTAACGAGAATGTAAATACACAAGAAGAATTAACAGTACAACATTTAGCAAGCGATATAAGACAACTTGCTTTTGAATTAAACAATATGGCACTTACCGTATCAGCTTTAATTGAAATATTAAATGTTAATAAAGAAGAGCTTAGTCAACAAGCTAAAAAAATATTTAACTCTGCTTTAGAAGATCAGCAAAAACAGCAGCAAAAAGAGGATGATAGTGCCCCTCCTAGTATTATGGAAGGTGGAAAATCAGAGCATCCTAAAGATGCTGCAATATTTTCAGCAACTTAAGGATTAACAATGCCTATAAAGTTAAATACTGAAGAAGATATAAATAAGGCAATTAATGACTTTGAACAGGAGCTAAAAAAATTGCCCGGTGGTTTAGGTGCTGGCTTGGTAAAGAGTGAGCGGGCTTTGTTGCTCACTTTTGCAAAATTTTTAATCTATAGAGATAATACGGATTAAACTCGGCAAGAGTTCATTACTCTTGCCATTGCTTCAATATCATCTCTGCTTAATTTACACCATATCTGTCTAAGTTCATAAGTTTGTTCTTGATCGAGGCTGAGAGCATCAACCCATCCCTGAAACAGATCTTTGCCATACCTAGACCAAGATCTGATCGAATCTACGAGTGTCCCCTTTAGGAACTTTCTCTCGTCCTCTCCCAGATCGTTGAATCCTTCGAAACATTGTCGAAGAAAAATGTCGATTTTTTCGTCTCCTAAGTAAAATGTTTTCATATCAAAAGAAGATGAAATTACGTACTTTTCCCCAAAATATGCGATTTCACTTTTAATAATCTCATATTTGTTTGCATATTTTTCAATAGCCCCCGCCGTTCCTTCTAGGGAAGCTATTGCTGCGCGAGCGGCTAGTGCGCTAGTACCCGCTATGATAAGACTTGCTACAATCATTTTGTATTCCTTTCATTGAATTATTGATTGTGTGGTATACTGTTATCACTAATTGCAGGGAGAAATTAACGATGGCTGTAAACATGTATTCTCAAACACCTAATGCTATACATATGGGAGGTGGTTATTCTCATCTAGGTGCCTATCAAGATGCTCTTTTAGGCAACGTATTCGGCCATAGTCAATTTGGTAATACTATGGGTGGATTTGCTACGGCAATGCCTGGTCACATGTTAAATATTGGTACGGCCGCATCAATTGCTTCAGGTATGGGTATAGGTGGTGCGGGCACAAGGATGCTAGGAAATACTCTAGGTTTAGGGAGTATGGGATTTGCAGCTTCTATTCCTGCACATCTTGCCTTAATGACTGCTGCGAGTAGATTTAGAGCAGGTCATCAACAACAAATGTTTGCACAAAATGCACTGCAGTCTGTTATAGGTGAAAGAAACATGGGTGGAAATTTTGGTTTTGGTGCATCAAGAGGTGCTGCAAGAGGCTTTGCTAACATGTTTCAAGAATTGAGTTCTTCAGCTGAAATATTGACAAATGATAACGAGCTAAAAGCAATATTTAATAAATTAAATGACATGTCTTTGTTTCAAACAGTTCGATCTGCTTCTGAAGTCGGTGCAAGATTTAAAAAGTTAGTAACAACGGTAAGAGATATAAGTAGAGATTTAGGTACAACTTTAGAAGGAGTTATGCCGATGTTCCAAAGGCATGTTCAAATGGGATTTATTGACCCTGATGAAATAAGAACATCTATGAGAACAAACAGAGCTTTACGCGGTGTAGGTATAGGAACAAGTGATGCAACAATTACAGGCTTAGAGATGGCTCAATCTGCATCTAATTTTGCTGCGGGCGGTACTAGAAAAATGGGGGCTTTGGGTGCCCAAAGAAATTTAGCAATGGTTAATGTTGCACTAGAACAGGGTATAATAACAGATGAAGATTTGATAAACTCAACAGGACAAATTGGTGAAAAAGGAGCTGCCGACTTAGCTCAACAATTTATGCAAGCGTCTAGAAACGTATTAACTAGTCGTAGCGGCTACGGAGATCTTCTTACTGCTTTCTTAGGAGAAACAGATAAGGAAGGAAAATTTACAGGTAAGATTGATAAGGGAGCTCTTGGTAGATTAGGAAATATGTCTTACGAAGATTTAGCAGAAATAGCAGGAGATAAATTAAATAGGGGGGCTATGTCTTTTGAGGCAAAAATGCATTCAGGAATGGGGGCAGATATTGCTTCGCAATTATCCGGAGGCGATGTGGGTAGAGTTTTTGATATGATATTTCAAAACGAGGATGCAGACTCAGAAGAAGCTATGCATATCCTTATGAAGGGAATTACTGGGCAAAGAGGTCAAACTATTGATGTAATGTTAAAACTAATGGGACAACAGCAAGGAGTTATGCAAGAGGTAGCTAGGCAGGTAGTAGAAAAATCTATTAGAAATAGATTGCCTTCATTAATAGAAGAAAGATTTGCTATAAGCGGTAGGCTAAATCGTATGTACAGAGAATATATAGACCAACCATTAACAGAAATAAATAAATTTGGTTCAAGTGCAAGTTCCAGTGTTGGCAGATATATGGATAATATTACTAGGCAAACATTAACAAGTGGTTTAGGAGGATTTACAAAATCTATTTTTGGTTATGGTATGGGCACACAAAACACTCGCGAAAGTATTAATAGTGCGAGATCTTTTCTCGCAGATGAATACATGGGTCAAGATAATATGGGTGAGGCATATGATCCATATGGTAGCGGCACTGGGGGCGCATTAGGTATGGGTGCTATAGGATATGGTCTTACACATGTAGGATTAGGTATGTCAAGCACAGGTCCGGGTGCTTTAGCAGGAATTCCATTGGCTGCATTAGGTGGAGTGCTAATGTACAGTGCCGGATCAGATATTGCTACCAATTTAAGAGGTGATTTAACAAGAGAAGAGGCTTTTGATAGTGTATCTAATGAAAATTATAATTCTGCTAGCGGTTCAGAAATAATGGCTATACTAGAAAGAGAAAAATTTAATTCTACGCTAAGGGATTCTACTAAAAAAGAGCTTATAAATAATCTTAGGTTAGCTCACGCTCAAGGAAAAACAGGAGCAGACTTAGTAAGTGATACTTTTTCAATGGATCATTCCTCACGTTTTGGTAGTATTAGTCCTATTTATATGCAGGATGGTGGTAGATATGGTACTGCAATGGCCTTATCTCAAGATAAGAGTTTAACGGAAGCTGAGCGTAATAGTTTTAAGAAACTTGCTAGAGACATGAGAGAAACAACTTTAACTGAAGCAGGTATGGCACAAAACGAATATTCTACTAGAACATTAGAAGAGTTAAGCAAGGAAATGGATAGTAGATTAGAGAGTGATTCTGGAGGATTAAGAAATGAGTTTTTTGGTAGTCAGTACGATCAGATAGAAAATGTAGCCCTTGCTGAAATGTGGGCAAATGGTGAATCGCATAAACTAGTTCAGGTAATGCAGTTGTTAATGAATGGAGATAAGCTTGGTGATCTTTTTGACTCTGGTAAAGATATGAATGGTAAGGAATTGAAACAGTTGTTTCTAGCATCTGGTATAGATTTAACAGAAGGACAAGCTCTTAGTATATTCGAACTAATTAAAGATTCTGTCCGTGAGGCTGAGGGCGATAAAAATGTTGCGGCTAGTTATATTGCTCAAACAGGTAGAGACGTAGTAAAAATAGCTAGAAGTAGAGCTACAATAACGAGAAGAAATAAAACTAGAATCGCTGCTCGAAAAGCTGCAGAGTCAGGAGCTTCAAGTATTGCTACTGCTTTAACATCCATAGCAGAAGGAGATATAGGAAAAGCTAGAAAACGTATAGAAAACTTGTTTAGAGAAGGAAATGAAAAAAAAGCAAGAGAGGAGTTACAAAAGCTAGATCCAGTAACACGTACATCTATTCAGAGATATCTAGACTTAGTAGGGGCTGGTGATGATGAAGAATTTAGAGACCGTATGGGTGAACTATTTAAAGGTACGTCTATTGATGTAGATAACATGTCAATAGATGACCTTCAAAATTTAGCACTAGAAAATGCCGTAGCAACAAGTCAATATGTAGAAGAGGATGCAGCCTTATCTGCTTCTATGAGACTAGGTGATGCGGAAGGAATTTCCAAAATTATTACAGAAGTAAATAAGGTAATACTAAATCAGTTAGGTGCATCTCAAAAGGTTACAGATCAATATGTAACTAATGTAACGGATGCTATAACTAGACTAAACGACAGAATACCGAGGTAAGTATGAATTTTGTAAGTGGTATAAGAAAAACTGAGAGTATAAGTAAGTCTGGTGGTACCTTAGATATTATGTATAAGCAAACTGTTACAGCAGACGACTTAGTTTATATGCATGTTAGAGCAGCAGCACATGCTATTATTACAGAAAATGCGACAATACCTACAATAAGTAGAGCGTCCGAAATACAAGTAACAAAGGTACCACATGTTAGTTGAGCAATCAGAAAATTTATTAGAGATACAAAAAAGAGGAATAGCAACTCCTAATACGGATATATCTTTGTTTGCTATTGCTATACCTTCTGAAGATGTTAGTGCAAAAGAAATTGAAGAAGTAGAAGATACGCTTCAAGCTACCTTGCCCGGTCAAGCTGATGTACGTAGGCCACTAGACGGAATGAGGCAACGGGAAGATAATTACGCTACTTTATCTGTTATTTTGAGTGGATCAGCAAGAAAATTAATTTCTAATTCTTCGGCGAGTGGTGGAAAATCCAAATATACAGCCAACTTGTTAATACAAAATGTGAGTGTTTCTTCTACGGAAAAAATGCAACTTACACAAACTTTTGATCGGGACCGTTTATTATTTTTTGGATCTAATTTAGAAAATATGCAAGTTCAAGCAATTGTAATAGAAAATGAATCTTTTCAATGGTTAAAAGAATTTTACGAAAACTATAATAACTACTTTAAAGGAACATCCTTAGCTGACGAAAACAACTCTGTGGAGTTTAGGTTCGAGGAAAAAACAGTAATTGGGTATCTAACTCAATTTAATTTTAGTAGAACCTCTTTAGATCTGCATCAAGCCAATATTAGTTTTACATTAGTAGCAACAAGCACAGTGTTTGATAGACCGCTTAAAACAACTGCTAGAGTACTAGAGCTCACTAGTGAGAGAGAATTAAATATATTAGATAATATAACAACTCAATTAGCCAACAGTTCAGAGTTTTTAAGGCGAGAAAATGTAGCAGATCCGAACACAAGTTTGCGTAACCAATTAGGTAATGCCTCCCTTTCTTTTATAGAAGTAGACGGAACAGGATTTACAAATACTGTAGGAACTTTAAGAGAAGCATTTCCTAATGAGTTTCCAAATTTAAAAAGCGGTAAGAGTTTAGATTTAGTCAGAAGCAGTATTGAAGCAAACAATGCAATGTTACTCGCACAAGAACAACCATCAAGTTTAATAGGCAGTAGAAAGATAGCTTTTGACTTACCAGAACCCTTACGCACAGCTGTATTAATGGGAACAATAAATGAAGCTATTGCTGTACAGCAACTTAATGCGAGAAGAAGAGACGAGTTAAATAGTACTTATGCATCAGAAGATTTATTTTTTGGCACAAAATTTGAGTCTTGGACACCGGCAGCACTAGATATCGAGATGGCACAATTAAAAAATGTAGGTGCTAGTTTAGCATACTTAGCTGCATCTGCTATAATCGGAGCTTCTGCAACAGAGGCTATTGGTGTTTTAACCGGCGGAGACTTTAATCCTAGTAGAATGGGATCTAATATTAGCCAAAGAGTTTTTGGTGAAGATATAACATCAGATGACGAAGCAGCAAATAATAGAAACCTTACAGGAGTAATCTAATGTTATCCTATAAAAGAGTTCATTTGCGTCTGCTTCTTGAGGATGTAGAAGTTAGTATTTCTTCTATTAATGTAAATACAGCAACAGACTCAAGTGCTCAAATTACAATATTGCCGCACAAAGATATGCTACATATAAAACCCGGTACAAATGTTTCTGTTTTTTTTAAAGATATAAAAGCAGAGCCCGCAATTACTATTGATCTTACAACAATTGAAAGTCAAGGTGTACTTTCAGAAAAGGATCAAGCATTTACTACATCTTATAAAGACTACAGTCTTTTGTTTATGGGTCATGTAGAGCATTTTAATATGAATAGGCAGGCTACAGCTCGAAGTGGTATCCTTCAATGTAAAGGAGATTTGAACCTTTTAAAGAGATTCCAGACTTACATATCTAATGTAAATAAGGATATACTAAATAGAACTAAAAACTTTATTGGGGCATCTGCTTTTTTTAGCAACACTACAGGCGAGCATGAATTGGCTCGACAAATCACAGAAAGATTTACTACAGACGAGCACGCTATACATACACCAGGATTTACTGGGTTACGTGGTCCAGCTAAGGGTTTTATATCTACGATAGAACATAGTATGGGAGTTATAGATAACGATGGGACTAGGGGTAAAAAAAAGAGGGGTGCACAACAAGACTTTTTTGCTGTATCTAATTATCAATCTAAATTGCTATACCAGATAGGTGCTGTAGACGTAGATGATTCAGTAAACAGCTTACTTAAAACAGATCAAACTAAGGTTTTGTTAGATAAATCTGTAAATACTAGCACAGGAATTATGGACTTACTTACATTACTTAGAAAAATAATGGGTAAGCTTTATTACAAAGTATATGGTGTAACAACAAGTAGAATTGTAGAAGCAGACACTAAAGTAAGTCCGGGGGATGATGCATTAGAGGAAGCAAAGAAAGCTATTCCTACTGATGAAATAGATAAGTTAATAGAATTAGTTCAAGTTATGCAAAAAAGGCTTTCTAAAAGAGTCCCTAATGCTGTTGTATCTGCCGATGCACTAGTAAGTGCTTTAAGAAGAGACGGTATATTTAGTGAAGTTTTCAATACAACTATTTCTTCTATAGGTGATTTTCTTATTGTTGATGAAATAGGATCAAAAAAACTTATTAATACAATTGAAAATGCAGTAGAACCGTTTTCTAGTCAGTTGTATGACTCTTTACGTGTTATATTTAGCGATATACAAAACAATATAATTGAACCGCAAAAAAATGTAGGCTTAGAAAAATTATTAGAAATAAAAAGTAGTTTATTGGGAGCACGGATGCAGTTAGCATCTAGCATATCATCTAAAGCAAATACTTTTTCGGTTGATCGACATTTTAGAGTATTAAATTATCTATTACTACCAGAAATGTTTTTTGCTACACCTCCAACATGCAACATAATATTTCCTAACCAAATATCTAGTTTTTCTTATAGTGCGGATGCTTTTAACAAACCTAGTAGACTAATGTTATATACACAAAAAGGAGTTACAGGAGAAAATAAGGTAGGACCAAACAGTGTTAACACTACTGCTTACTTTGCTCCATCCTCAGAGTTATTTATAAATTTTCAAAAAGAAACAACTTTGAAAAAATCCTTACCTCTTTTAAAACATGAACACCACACTGGTATTGTTCCAATAATAAGAGAAATATCGGCACTAGAATCAAATAGACTAAAGAGTTCTTCTGGAAATTTAGATCGAGATACAATTTATTTAAAACTTGCCAATTTTCAGCTTTTGCAAGAAAGATTTAAAGACGATACGATACAAGTAACTGGGCCTTTTAATCCATTTGCTTGTCCGGGATTTACTTGTGCTGTTATAGATACAGATCATAGCAATCACCACCACGAGCCTACAGTATATTTAGGACTGCTACAAAGTGTAAGCCATTCTATTAGTACTAATAATGCTTCAACAAATTATTCGATAAGTTATGCTCGTACTTTCGAGGAAGTTGATGAACTTTTTGAAGATTCTACATTAAATACAAATAGTTCTCATTCACCTGCCCCTCTACATATAACAAAATCCACAGTTAAGAATACATTGCTAGTAGGAGCAAACACATCATATCTAGACAGCTTACGTAGTTACTTATATACCACATTAATTAGAAAGATTCCTGAAGATACCTTATCTGGTATATACTTTTTTATATACTCAACTCAAAAGTTAATTAATGTACGAGAAAACACAGTAAATATTGATGCTGGAAATAATATACCTGTAAGTAGTGTGCCCATTCTTTCACCTTGGATAGCGGATAACTACTCTAGATTGTCAGAAGATTCCTCTAATTCCGAACACATAAAAGCTGTAGCAAATATATGGCAACGTTTTTATGTAGACAATAATTTGGGTAGACTTTTGTGGGAAGTAGAAAAAAACAATGAACGCTTATTAGTAGTAAAAGATAATTATATAAAAGCTTATGCATATAGGCTATCTAAAAGCAATGTCCCAGCAAAAGACATATCAGAAGAATTTATTAAACTTAATCAGGTTATAAGTTCATTCTTAACTAGCTTTAACGTTACTGTAGAAGGATGGAAAGAGTTTATAGAAAAAGATACTACGTTAAAATACAGAAAAAAATATTTTAATAGTGAACAGTGGAACTTATTTAATTTTTATACTCCGTCAAATCCATCCGATGTTATTAACTTTATTATAAATGAACAGCTAGTAAATACATCTTCTGCAGTGGTGTTACCAAAATATTCTACACCGCAAGGTATATCTCTAGATGTGTTTGCAGTAAAAGATTCTTTAATCTCAAGAGAAGGTGTAGAGATAGCACAAAAAGCAGTTCTTGCAGAAGAGCTATATAGACCAAGTTGGTATGGTGATAACTTTTCTGTTTTAAATATTGGCAAAGAATTATATCAAAAACTTTTAGGTAGTAGATCTGTACAAGATTATTTAGAGGGAAGTAATCTAGAAAAAGATTCTGTAGTAGTAAGTAAACTTACAGGTTCTATTGATGATGTGTACTCTACAAAAAAATCTATATTATATGCTGTGGATATATATAATAAATTAAATAACTCAGAAAATAGAGTTCGCTATGTTGAGTCTTACGTAAGACGACCTATTGCTAATATGGCTGACATAGTAGGCCCATTCGGATTTATTACAAACAAAGAATCGGATAGTGTGCATGTAGAGGATCATAGTAAAAATTGTGGAGAAGGTAAGGTTAATAAGGAAAACGAACATGTTAGAGATCCTGTGGTTGATCCAAACATAGTAATTGCAGAAAAAAGACATGCTTGTAATAATTATGAAGTACAGACAAGAAAGAGAGTATATAGATGAATGAGTTAGTGTATAGATATATGAATCATTATTTAAATAAATATGCCACATATGATCCAGGACCCGACGCTGATATGTTTGCTAGAAAATCTACTCAGGGAAGATTAAATGCAGAAATAAAACAGAATGCACAAAAAAGTAAGAAACTTGCACCTGCTGTAGGTGCAGGACTTGCCACAGGTTTAATTATAAAAGCATTAGGTGACAAGTACGGAGGCGGTGGTAAGATAACAAATACTTTAGCAGGATTAGGTGGATTATATGCTGCTAATAAGGTAAACAAGTATAAAAATAAGGAAAACAAATAATGTCTGTCGCAGAATTAAATAACTACTTATTAGGCTCATTAGGTATGAGTAAGAAGGCAAATGTTCCCTTACCTGCACTCCCAGCTCTGCCTAGTTCACAAAAATCAACTAGTAAAAAAATAGATTATGAAGGAAAGAATTTAAAAGAGTTGTCTATGTGGCAAACATGGAAAAATTCTAATTATAAATCTACCCACTTAAGGCCACTTAAAAAAAGCCTACAACCAGTTATAAAAAGTCATGTAAATAAATGGAAGGCAGCTAATGTTCCTAATGATTTAATAAATATGCATGCACAGCAACTAACGATAGAAGCTTTAAAAGATTATGATCCTACAAGAAAAGGAAAAAGTACAGCTAAATCTGCTACTGTGGCTAGTCATGTAAATAATAGACTAAACCGTTTACAAAGATTTGTAGTAGAAAATCAAAATGCTGCGCGTATACAAGAATCACGTGCTGGTAAGAACATACGTATTTTCCAAGCAGCTAATTCTATGCTGTTTGATGAATTAAAAAGAGATCCAACTCCTCAAGAACTAGCGGAAAGAATGTCCTTAGAAATGGGTAAGTCCGTCTCTGTTAAAGAGGCTAAGAGATATATTAGCGAGAATAGAAGTGATCGCTCTACTAATTCTGATAATTTTTCCTTTATGCCAACAGATACTCGTATGCTAATTAAACTTCTTCCTGAAGAACTTACTCCTATAGAAAATCAAGTCTTTGAAAGATATTACGGTTTAAATGGTAGTCCTAAAAAGAAGCCTGGAGAAATTGCTAAAGATTTACAGTTATCCGGGCCTAGAGTTTCCCGTATACTAAAAAGCATAAAAGAAAAGGCTAGTGAATACTTATGAGTTGTATACCCTTAAGAGCCTCTAATGCGAAGGCAAAAAAAGCAGATTTGCAAGAGTCCTTAGATAAGGCTAATAAGGTAAGGCAATCCATAATCAAAAGAAAAACAGAGTCAAACAATAGAAGTGCTAATTTAGCACAGAGAATATCTCCAAATGTTAATTCTGATATCGTTACTTTGTCTAATACAACAGTGCCTTTTCCGATATCTACAAGCGAACAGTTTATGCTTCTTATAGACGAGTCAGCAAATAGTATAACATACAGTATTGAGGAAGTTGGTAGTCCATTTAGTAGTGAAGATAAATTAAGCATTATAAGCATTTTTGATTCTCCTACTGTTTATGGCATAGACTCTATTGCTACTGAGAATGGAATAAAAACTCGATTTTGGCAAGAAACAGACACTTTTACATTTAACAACAAGCAGTATAATTTTGGATGTTTAGTAACAATAAGTAATCTACTAAACCAAGAAGATAGGGCAAAAAATTATTTAAATACTACTCAAATTAATAGTTCAAAATATGTTTATGAGGTCGATGATAGTACACCTAAACTATTCAACTCACTAGCAAATAAGGTAGATAATGAAGGTGGCGGTAAGTTAGGAGCTCTTATTTTATATAAAGCATTGCCTGCTGTAACAAAAGAAAAAGAGTGGTTTTCTTTTTCAGGAGAAGAACTAGTTAATGGTAGCAAGTTAAGTATAGAATTTTTTACGGCAGAAATTATTGATGGTGTTACAAACAACCTTACGTCTATAGGATATCCAAGTAAGACTCAAGGTTTTACTTATTCACATGTAAATGGTGGAGCAGGTACAGTACAAATGCCTGAACCAATAGAAACTAAACCTGTTTCGTCAGGTAGTTATGATATAGATGAAGCTAGACCATATGGTCCAATATTTAAAACTATGCTTCCTGGTGGATATCCAGTAGATGGGCCAAAATGTTCTACAAAACAAAGTGGGTCAAAAATATTAAAAGCTGCTGTAGAAAGAATAATTAATGAGCTTGTGCAAACAAATTATCCGCAGATACAAAACATAACAAATTATAAGGAAGAAATTTTATCTACTTATGAACATGTCTGTAATATAGAATCAGCAGGCATTCTTTATGCACCCCAATCTAGATTTGAGATACGCCCAGAAGTAGGTAAAGGTGTATCAGGTATCCGTAATTTATTAGATACAGGCCCTAGGCCTAGATCAATAAAAATTAAAAAAAGCATAAGAACAATTAATAGTACACATAGACCAGTAGGTGCTAAATATTTTAGTGCTTGTGGATTGTTTCAATACACAATTGACACTTGGAGAAGTGAGTTTAATAAGTGGAAAGGTCATTGGGGAGCGACTGAAAATTACATACATGTTTGGGACGCACCACCAGAATGGCAAGTGTTAATACAAGGATCAAATTTTATAGAAAGTATTTATGCTAAAACTACACCCGACAAGATTGGTGGACTGCAGTATCCAGCAATATGGAGAGCAATAGCATTATACTTAAAAAATGTCCATAATAGCCCAGGAACTTCTTTTATAAATACTACAATAGAAAAGATAAATGAAGCTATCGCTAGTAGTAACGAAGAGTTAACAAGTGATGAGTTACACATAATTTGTAGAAACGTATGGGAAAGTCGTGCATTGCGTGCAGGCAATTGGTACTATACGTCAAATAAATTAAAGCAGAAACACTTAGAACAGTCATATAGAATAGCTTACAAGATGGCATTAGCCCCCGGTGCCTTACCGAGTAAGTATCCAAATATATATGAAAGCTCTAGTAATCTTTTACCTGATAAGAGAAAATAATTATGGAAGAAATAAAAACTACAGATTTAATGTACGCTGCTTTTTTAGTTACTTTGGGAGGACAAGTAGTAAAATATGAAAACTGTGGTAGGTACACTAAACTTACTGTACAGGTGCCTGATTATTCTAATCGAGTAGGGAAAGATAAGTCCGATAGACTACAACGCTTATTTGACAGGGCTGAGAGCTCTAAAGAACTTCCTATAATTTATGAGCAGTCACTAATAAAAAATATATCCGACGCTTATTTTAATATAAAAAAATCTATTATAAGGAGTAAAAAATGACAGCGGAAGAATTATCTGATTTTGTAGACGAAAATATAGATGCTATTGTTGCAGACTTAATTACAAAAAACTACTATGTAAAACAAAAACTTACAAGCTCTGTGCTAGATGCATCATATATGGTAATAGGGTACATGAAAATTATAGACGCTCATGGGATACCTCAAGCTGGGCTACGTGTTAAAGTAGAAACAAAAAAGCATCCTCAAACAATTGAGATAGATGGAAAAATGGTTCAAATAGGTGCATCAAACACTTTTTCAGCATTTGAATTAAATGTTGATGGAGAGTTAAACATTCCATTTATAAAAAATTCAAAAGTAATTATACACGTAGAAAATGGTTTAAGTAGAGAACTTGTAGTTCCAGAAAATGACTTCGACATATTTTCTATAGGTTCTTCAGATAGTGATGGCTACGGTACTCCTATGTCAGCACTAGCTCCAACAATTAGGAGATCATGATGGCAGAAGTTAGAGTGATTATTCAAATAGAAGATGAAGATTTAGAGCTAGTAGATGGTGTAGTACATCTTATTAATAAAGAAAACTTAGAGTTGTTACATAGATCAGAAACTATAAACGGAAAAGCTGTTTTTGTAATAGATGACACAAAAAGTTATGTTGTAACCTCAATTACAGAAAATTACTATGGCACAAATACAGTAATAGATACACCAATACATAATGCTGTATATGCTGCTACAGTAACCACTAAAAGTTTAACGCCTCCATCAAATAGTAATATGTGTGTAATAACAGCTAGGGCTATAGACTCTATAGGTAAGGTAGCTAAAAGTTTTTATATAAAAATAAACATACTTGAAGGAACCATAATAGAAGAAGAAAATGCTATATTTAACACTATGTCATTTATAAAGCCTGACAAAGATGGTTACATACAATTTGAGGTTTTTAAAAACAAAAAATATCAACTGCTTATAAACTCTAGCTATGAGTATGGACAGCAAGAGTTGTTTACAGTAAACATACCAAACAAAGATCATGCAAACTTATCTGATATTTTATTTCCCAAAGTATCGTCTATAGTATTTAATAATGAGTTGAATAGTTCTGGTGACTACGATTTAACTTTAAATTTAAGTGATGGGTCACAACAGGACAAATATGAAGAAGTAATAAAACTTTTATCAATAGTGAGTGATGTTGATGTTGAATTGCAAAAAAAGGATGATGATACAACGAACTTACGAGTTGGAGTTACCCAAAACGGATTTATCGAATTCTACTACAAAATGCCCGGATTTAGTTACCCAGGAAGAAGTTGGGGAAATTCAACAGATAGTTTTAACAGAAGTCTTATTACCCGCTACGAGTTTTGATAATTGCATAAATAATATAAATGCACCAGAACTAAACTTAATGTACACAATACTCGAAAGAGCTATAAAAGACATCTTAAAAAAGGAAGAAGATTACTACTATGATGCTTTTTCTTGGTTTTTTGGCGTAGAAAACTATGCTCAACCTGAGTGGATAACATATTTTTACTCTATGGAATCTATATGCATGCATTTGCATATTGATGTACAATATCTACGTAAGAAAATGATGTTATTGGTAGAAATATAATGGCTTATTACAATCAAACAAATTCTTTTGAAGATCTAAAAATAGATACACTATCTATTTTACTAGCTAAATCCTATATGCCTTACGTCTTTGCTCAGAAACTAATACTTAATCTTTTTGAATATTTAGAAGAAACTACGACCTTACAAAGATCTATAGAAAACTCTGTGGATCAATCTAGGCAAATTAATAGTCAAATACATTACATTAAAAATTTTGAATCACTAACTAATAGTATTTTAACCTTACCTGATGTAAGAAATAGAACTAATGTTGAGTATGGCGAAAATACAACAAATTTACTATTAGAAAAGTTAAGCAGCACTAGAAATAATATTGAAACGACACCAAAAGATTTTATTAAGCAACAAACACTAGAAGGACCATTTACTGTTTCTCAAGCATCTACTTTAATAATAAATAATACAGCTATAGGTACAGTACCTACAAATATTATAAATAACGGTTTAGTTCTAGGTAAGGATATGGCCCTGCTTTTGAATGGGACAGTATCATCAAAAATAATATTAGAGGGCATATCATTAGAAGAAGCAAACCTATCAAATTTAAATAACTATCCTTATACCGTAATTGTTACAACAAAAGAATTAGGGACAATTATTTATGGCGTAAATAACGATCAAGAAGTTGTATCTATTAAAAATAGTGTAGCAGATAAGAGTGCAATTAAATACTTATTTACTAAGGAAAAAATAATATTTAATAATGTAGGTAACAGTAAGCAGAGCTCAATTATAACAAGTAGGAGATATAAAAAATTTACATATAATGGAGCAGCGCCAAACAAAAATGATTTAATAGTCATAAATGGAGAACAAGCCATAATAAGAGATGTGCTAGGTAATAGTATAATTACTGGCGAACCAATACCTTTTGGTAATGGGTACTACGAGTGTATTGTGCGAAAAAAATGGCAAAATATCGTAAGAAAAATAAAATCTGTACACGTACCAAATGTAAAAAAAGATCATACGGAAGAGATAAATAAACTGCAAAAAGATATAACTACTTTGTCGAATCTCATACGTGATTTTAGCTATAAAAATCAAGTAAACAAAGAAATAAATAAGTACTTAGAGAAGATTAAAAAAGTACACTTATCTAATAGTTATGCTTATCCACTATATTTACTAGAAGAATGCTTATTTATGGATTATTATAATATAGACGACTCTGAGGCTACTGAAGATAGGTTTAAGAGTACTTCTTTAAACAAGGTAAGAACTATAGGTATCTAATGTCAGAATTAAAATTACAAGATATATCTCGTCTTATAAACCAAGTAGATCCTGTAGATATAAGTCCTTCTTTTTTAGACAGGCTAGAGACTTGGGATAATTCTGGTAGGTTTGATGAAGATTTAGAAGTTATAGATTCTTTAATAGAAATACTTACAGAAGCTATAGAAAGTGCAGAAGAATGAGTGATTTAGGTGTTTTAACGTATATAGATAATTTAAATATACAAAATATTTCTATAGTTTCACTAGACCCTACAATTTTTAGGGTTTCAGGAGAAGATTTTAATACAGCTAGAAAAGTATATATAAATAGTATAGAAGCACCTAGATTTGAGGTAGTAGATAATAACACGATACTTTTAGAACTACCATTAGGTATTAACGCAATAAGTTCAATATCAATTTTATCTAGTGGTCCAACCAAGACTACTAAAGAGTCAGATGTTCTTCTTGAGTTTCCGAGTACTCTAGTTGAAGCTAAAGGTATAACAAGTTTAGCTCAAAGAGTTGTAAAAATACTTTTGACTACACGGGCTTCTAATAAATTTGCTAAATCTGAAGGTGGTAATCTTCAATCCTATTTAGCTTCTACTGATGTAGATAAGCAAAATTCTTTGACGGAAATAACGAGCAGCGTTCAACAAGTATCTGAGTATATTTTTGAAGATCCTGCATTTAAAAACTTGCCACCAGAAGAACAGTTAGCATCATTAGAAGTTATTTCTACAGAATGGGATAGAAATAACCAAACACTAAATATTGACTTAAAAATTATAAACAATGTTGGACAAAGCACTGTCTCGACAGTAGAGGTTTAAACTATGGATATTAAAGAATTATTAGAGAGTAGACTTATTGCTTATGATCCAAATATAGATTTAAGCTCAAATAGTGTAATACAAAAAACAGTTGTTCAACCAATTGTAGAAGCTTTTTCAATAAATCCTCTATCTTTAGATGTAAGAGAATTTCTTGTAACAAAATTTGAAGAAGCATTTCCTAGCATGCCTGTAGCTAGAGGTAGTGCTATAAGTGATATTCTTATAAGCGCGTCAGAATTATTTTTTACAGGATATAGACAAGAGTTGGAAAGACTAAAAAATTCTCAGTCTATTGCCAATATAAACTTACTTACAGATGATGATGCGGAAGCTTTAGCTGCTAATTGGTTTGTAGGTAAGTCCGTAGGTTCTAGGTCTTCAGGTATAGTGCGTATTACTGTAGATAGACTTATACCTATTAATATTAATCCTACAACAATCACGTTTACTACTAATGATAACAAGCAATTTAGACCATCTGTATTTAGAACAATAACAAATGAGGAGCTAATTGCTGGTCAACTAAACAATACTACGTTCGTATTTGATATCTTTGTAGAATCTGTGACTGTAGGTAGCCAATTTAACATATTACAAGGAGAAATTGTAGATAGTAATGGTATATCTAATGTTTCTCAAGTAACAAACCCTAGCTCTTTTAGTGGTGGTTTTGATCCGGATACAGTAGAAGGATTACTTAGTACTAAGCTACCTAGAGCTATCAGCGAAAGAAGCCTTGTTACAGCAAGAGGTATAGGTGCTAGAATTGCTACATCCTTAAGCAATGTTACTAGAGTCCAAGTTATCGGCCTTGGTGATCCTGAATTAAAAAGGGATAGAGTTTCTACTGAAAGTATTTCTGAAATTATTGGTAGTGGTGTTTGCTACACTAAAAATAATTTAGTCTTATTAACAATAAATCCGATAAATTTAAAGTCTGAAATTAGTGCCGGTGATAGAATACTACTTACAGAATATATTTATGAAACAACATTCCTTATTCCTAGTAGAAAGGATAGTTATGAAGCAAAGGTTGTGGAAGTATTGTTTAAATCTCCTGAAGAAGATCCTGGACTTCTTTATAAAGGCCATAGTTATTTATTATACGTAGATAAAGATTTAGATGAGATAGGTGCTTTACTTACTGCTTATAAGCCCAATAGGGCTGTATTAGATAGTAGACAAATAGATTCTGAGGTAGCATTAGGCGGCCGTGCAGATGTTTATTTACATCCTAGTGATGAACAAGAAATATCTAATTCTATAACAAACACTAGATTTCCTAAAGATTGTTTATACGGATTAGGAATTCAAATTTTATCCTCAAACAAAATAAGGGTATTGCATCCTCAAATTGTCACCAGTTCTATTGAGTTATTAGATGTATTAAAAATAGAAAATTTAGTGACAGACGTAGTTATTTCAGCTGATTATAATAGATACAGCACAGATTTATACTTACTTAATAATCATGATGATATAGGACAAGTATTAAACTCTGATTTTATTCGTTGGGAGACCTATAAAACAATAGAATTAGATTTAAGTTCAAGTCTAGAAAAAATATACCCTAATAATAATTTAGAAGACTTAGCAATCAGGGGATCTATTCAATCAAATATTCTAACTGCTAATATAGACATACAGAAATACGGCGTATTGAGTGGTGATATAATAAAAATAGAAGGCTTAGAAACAAATTTTATTATTGTATCAATTAATAATTTAGAGATAAAAATTAGTTCTACACTAGGGCAGACAATTCCTTCCACTTCTGCTGAGGTATTTAGAGCAAAACAAAACTTACCTCAACCAATAACTACCATTAAAAATGTGCAAGTAGAAGATACTATCTTTAATTATGGCCACCCTTTAGGGCTTAATATAAGTAATTTGGGTGAGGAGGGGAGTAATTTTGCTTACGGAGAGGGCTTTGTTTCTCCATCATATTTTTATGCCTTACAAAATTTAATTGCTGAAGAATCCGGTAACACAGGAAACCCAGTAGCGATATCTTTATGGGAGTTAACTAAATCTGGGTACGGAATTTATACAATTTTAGAGGAAAATGAGGGAATTGATGATGGATTGACAGGGACAGTTTTTATTCCAGATAGAACAAATCCTAATAATCCTAGGCTAGTAAAATTTCTTAACAGTTTTAAACCCTATAGTACAGGATATCAAAAACCTAATATAGGTACTACAGTAGTGACTAGTGTATCTAGTAATACAGAAGCAGGCATTGAAACAGACGATGAAGATAGTTTCGGTGGGGGAGATGATACAGGAAGAATTTATTTAAGACAATCACATCTAACAGAAATAAACTTGTTCAATGAAATGTTTATGAAAGATACAAGAAATGTATTTGTAATGCTAGGGCCAGTAAGTGAAAAAAGATCTTATGCACAATTTCCAGGAGAGAATATTGTTCCAGGAGATATTTTAAGTATAGAAAATGGTTTAAATAAGGGAAAATATGTTATTGCTGAAGTAATTCATAATAAGATTAGATCTAGAATACCTACGCCGTCTATTGAGTCTGTTAGGGTATTTGATGGAGAACTTACACGTGTAGAAGTAGATAACAATGCCCATCACGGTAGGATTTCAGACACTATAAAAAATGTAGGTAAGCCCACATATCAAAAAGTAACGATTATAAAAATTTACGGTGAGTTTCCTTATAATCCTTACAGAGACATAGAAAAATACATTGAATTTGCTGGGTGGAGCAATTATGGTCCAGAGTTTGCCGGTAAAAGAATATTTAAACCTTTAACGCATCAAGATATTATACTTATGTTAAATAATCCGGTTGCTCTTGTAGATTTAGATGCACAAGCTATTCAATCTGATATACTTAATAAAGTAGCACCTCTGTATAAACTAACACCAGGATATCCACTTTTAGTGGATAACAACTCCTTAACTCCTCTCATAGAAACGTATATAGACAACCTTTTAGCTAAGACGAAAGTTTTTTATAACATACATAAACCAGCTAGAGGTAAGGCCTCCTTACATATGCTAGATGAAGCGTTGTGTAGATTATATCCTCCAACAAAAACGATAATTCCAGATACTACAATGAAAGATCTTATTATCTATAATCAAACAAATAGTGCTGTGAGCTATAGTGTACCTAAAATGACAAAATTTAAATGGGGTAATAACTTATTATGTTTAGACATAAATACTAAGAGTACACTGCTCTCTAGTGCAGATGTAGCAAATTGGCCTACAAACCTAAAAATAGCTTTAATAAAAGATCCTTTTATTACTTCTGGAAATAACTTTTTTAATTGGTCCTTTAACTTTGACTTGTCTAATCACGAGATAGGTAGTGCTACTGTAAATAATATAAAAGAAGTAGATATTATAGAGACCGATTTTACAATATTAGACTATCCCGAGTTAGATAAGCGTTGTACCTTACAAATACACGAAGAAAGGTATGCACAACTATTATCGGATTATACTCCCGACGTAATAGGATTTACTTGGCTACCCATACAATATTTATTAACAGATATAGATATTTTAAACATAACAGGAATAGCTCTAGAACCGGATGGTGACGTTTTCCCTATTACAATTAGTACACAAAATTTCTTTCTTCAAACTGCTTACCAAGAAAATGAGTTAGCATCAACATCTTCTTCAGGTGTAAGGTTAAGAGATGTGATAGAAGCAAATTTATACTATATTAAATTTTTAGCAGAAGATCCTATATTAAACTTAGATTCACTATTTCAATCAATGTACGTAGTTACAGGAGAAGAAAATAATTATATAATTGAGCCAAATCTAGAAAATAATTACATAAGGATAGTAGCTTATCCAGAAATATCTTACTATAATTATGAAAATGAAGCATTTATGCTTACTAACGATAATAGTAATTTACCTATTATTAGTATGACTTCGGCAGACATAGAAAATACATCTTTGAGACTTATACCTCAATACGGTAGAGACGAAATATTTTTTGCTGAAACACTGGGTTGGGGAGTAAACTTACCTCTAACTGGGTCTATGGCTATATTTACTCAAAGAGGGGAAAGATTTATACGTACCGTTACTTACAGTGATATAAATGGGTTTATAGAAATAGATGCACCACTTCCTTATAATGATGCAGAAATACTTGCTAGAGGTATATGTTATATTGATAGAGAAGGTAATGTTTACGTAGGAAGTAGTGCTACTCGTGTTTACAATAATAATAATAGTTTAGAAACAGTTATTCCCACTGTTGATACCGGATTAAATAATGGTGGGTCTACTCGACCATTTATTGATTCTGATGTGGGAATGCAAATTACTTTATGGGGACTCGTTATACCTTATGTAGGAAGAGATGTTGTATTAACAGACCCACAAGTAGGATTTGATAACCCTTTCTTAGAATCTGTAGAAGATGAAACAGTAGTGCGAAATACTGCTTATTACCCAATAAGACGAACTATAGGTACTACTGTTATTTCAGCAGTGGATACAACAGAAAAAAATGATCCCTTTACAGGAAACACATTTGTATTTGAGCAAAAAATAAAACTTAGAAATCCAGATATTGTAATAGACTTAGAAGAGCTAGATAATGTTTCTATAGAATCAGGTAGTCTATTCAGATGCTTATATGTTATTACAGACAACACAATAGATGTATCAGAAGACCAATATATAATTAATAACTTAACACAGGTACAGTTTTTCGATCCTCTGCCTAAATCTTATAGTATATTAGGCAGATCTATAGATGCTACTAATATGCTCGGTATTACTAATAGCTCAGGAGATATTGTTGGTCCTTCTTATTCGGAAGTTCAGTCTACCCTTTATCCTACAGGTAGTAGTATTTTTAAATATGCTGAGTATGAGACTAATCAGTCAACTCTAAAAATTTACAGTAGTTTTAATAAGAACAACCCGTTTAATATATTTACAGAAGAGACATCTTTACATAAAAATTTGGATCAAGTTAACGTACAATCTATTACATTATCAGAGAATATAGTTGGAGAAACAATAGATATAATAGACTATTATATTCCCGGTTATATAATAAATACATTAAACAGTAATACTGCTAGATCTATAAATGATTCTTTAAATGTAACAATTCCTTCTTACTTATATGTGACTAAAGATAGTAGTTTTGATGTCTCGCTTACAGTTATGTATACACCATTAATATCTCAGCTACAAACGCTACTATCTAATAGATTAGACCGTGTTGTGTGCTCAGATTCTTTAGCAAAAAGAATGTCACCAGCTTATATCGGTTTAAGCATTACATACTTAGGAGGCCCAGAAGAATCTTATGTAGCTGAAAAACTGCGTACAATGATAAATAATGCTGTTCTTACCTTTACAAGTTTATCAAAGAGCGATTTTATAAATACATTGTATAGTTTAGGGGCTATAAAAGTATCTATGCCCATAACTATTTATTTATGCGTAGAGGATAATCAGAGAAGAATATACAGAAGGGAATTGATAGATATACTAGATGCCACTAGATTACAAGAAATCGATCTTACTCCTAGGATAACATCGATTGTGGCCGCACCTTATGGATCGAAAATTCTAGGAGCAACATTAGATATAAACAAATCTGTTTCTACAAGTAACTTTATTGGATCAGGAGGATCATAATGCGAAAACATTCTGGTGGATACATACAAGAAGAAGCTTATTTAAATATAGGCACAGAAGAAGCACGTGGTAGAGATGGCGATAATGCTAGAATTGCCGCAAAAAAATATAATGACCACAAACATGCTGCACACATTGCTTTAACAATTCCTCAAGTAGATAGTTGGGCTAGAGAACCACAATTAGAGTCTAGTATTGATGGAATTCCTGGTGGCTTTGTAGAAAACAATGGTGCAAACTTAGCACGTAATGAAGGTGATATGGTTTCTTTTCAAGGAAACATATTTATGTATAAGTCACCAGGAACAGTTTCACCCATCACTTTAGGTTTGGGCGGCAAAATAGAAACAACTAATAATATTACAACTTTTGTTAGTGACGTAATGGTAGAACATATACCACTACGTACCAATAACGGAATAAGTTTAGAGAGTTTAGAGCTCAATACTAATGCAGAATTAATAATATCTAAAGGCATTGTCATAGGAAACAATCATGTAATTGCTAATGCTGATACAAAAATATTAATAGAAGTTGTAGCGGGAATAAATAGACCTACAGGCCAAGGCCTTACTGCCATAGAAACTAAGTTGTTTTCTGTTGGTGGAGTTATAGTGGCTTACCCAACAGTATTTATAACAATTAAAAAAGAAAACTTTGTTGGAAATAGTATACCTGTAATACCATCAAATAATGCTTTTCAAGCAGCCTTAAGAATAGAAAAATTTAAAGACCTTAACCCTTTTTATAATGAACAGGCTTATGAATTAGGTGAATCTACTGTTGCTAACAATGTAGAAAACTCGATATATTTTGTAGGATACAGGAGGTCTAGCGTAGAAGATATCTATACAGGCGAAACATCAGCACAAAATATTATTGATACAAACTACGCAGGTATAGAACAAGATTTTTTAAATGATTTAGATACTTTTTGGAACACTTGTTCTTTTGATATAATAAGTATGAGACTTAAAATAAAAAATACTTTTGGAGCAGGTATATGAGTTTACTAAAAGCTACAGCTGTTGCTATTGGAGGACAAACAGTATCTTGGTTAACGGCAAATCAAATTTACCCTAGAATGGATTACGTACAACTAGAAGGTTACCCTCCTGTAGAAGAAGTAGGAGACCCCATACTTGAGCAACCCACATTCTCTAATCCTAGAGGATGGACAGTCACAGAAAATAATGGAGATATAACTATATATCCTACAGATTTAGCGTCAAATTCTAGTGATGGTATATGGGCAGGCTCGTTTGACAGTCCTAAAAAAGTAGAGTTATACTTACTTGGAACAAATTTAAGTTACGAGTGGGCGTATACCACAGCATATTCTATTGCTCCGAGAGGTTTACCAAATGGCTGAGATAAGTATTGTACCTAATCCAAATATTCAAGATGACCAAAATATAGGGGCACCAAACACCCCTTGGAGTAATGTACACACAAATAAAGTACATACTACTCTAATTAAATTACCTAGACTACTCAACTCTAACTTACCTAGTGATACAGTAGATAGTGTGTACTTGCGTACTTCAGGGTTATATGTTGGAGATCAGCGTTTAATGATGTCTAGCGATGTAGACCCAATTGCTACTAAGTTAGATGCATTATTTTCTAATAATCCAGATGCCGGTTTGCACGGAACATACTCACATATAGACGCGGATTACGATACGTATAATAGCCTAGTTAATCATATTAAAGATTTAGAATCCGGTGTGGGATCTGTTTTTACAAATAATGTTGCTGCATTAAACTCTAATTTAAATACTTTAACTAACTCTTATAATGCTTATGTTGCAGTAGATGCGTTTAGACAACAGATAAATTTTACTAACTTATCTGTTGTACCTAATTTTATAGATAACACATTATACGTAAAAAATAACATTCTACATTTTAATGATAACCCGGTGTCCGAACACCCTCTAAATAATTTAAGTGATGTAAATGTAACAGACAATAATTTTACGGTTAACCGTAATTCAATTATACAATATGACGACGCTACTAGTAAATACATAAGAAGTCCAGCATTTGAAGTAGACTTCGTAATTACTGGTGCAACATTAACGTCTGCGGCTTTTAAACCTAAAAAAGACGGTTTATATGATATAGGTGCGCCTAATGCAAAAGTACGAGATTTATACTTAACTAATAATTCTTTATACTTAGGCGACACTAAAGTTAGTACTACTACTGCAGGTGTTTTTAACATTACGCACAATAACGTCACTAACGCTGTAGCTACAGAATCTTTTGTAAATAATAGCTCAATCAGTTCTGTTCCCGGCTCTATTAAACATGTAGATCCTAGTCGCAGTGATTCATATACAGCAGACGGCTCTATACACAAACCTTATAAATCTCTAGCTACAGCATTAACTGCTTTAGAGACAGGTTTAGTTGGAGGTACGAATTATACTCTTCTTTTAGCTGCAGGTGAGTATGATTGTGGCATAACAAGTACCACTACATGGACAGGTAATTTAGCAATCGTGGGTGTTTCTCGCGAACAAGTCATATTAAAAGGAAGTACAGCCAATGGTATTGATACAAACTGCTTAGAGTTACGAAATAAAACTGGTAATTACCAGTTTGAAAATCTAACAATAACTGATTCTCTCTATGGTTTATATATGAGAGATTTTGGTGCAGACTCTAGTCTTGTTTATAAAAACATACATTTTACTAAGTGTGGTTCTAAGGGCGTTATTGCAGACCATGACAGTAGTAATAACCAGACACAACAAGCGGCTGTTTGGTCAGGATCTAATACTAGTGATGGCGGTGCAACACGTATTCAAAACTGTCCTGATGTAACAATAGTTAGTTGCTTTGTAGATTACTGTCTACGTGGTTTACGCATTCAAGACTGTGCAAGAGGTTTAGTACAAAATAATTACACGTACCGAACATTAGAGAGCGGTATATACCTAGCTTCAGGAACATACGATGGTGCGGGTGGTAGCAATAATTTTCAAGTAATGGATAACGTGATAGAGGAAGCTAACAATAATGGTATTCTTGTTATTGGAGGCATTAATAATGTTATTAAAGGTAACGTTATTAAGAACAGTTCTAACTCTTCTGTGATGATGTTTTCTGCACTTAATGTAACAATAGATGGCAATCGTTTTATTGGATGTAATCAAAAAACTTTTAACGGTATTGGTCTTGCGGGTGACGCTTGGGGTCAAATCTCTGCGAACTCAGCAGAAAATGTTGCTACGACGGGAGGACTTTTTGTATTCCGCAGTAGTAATAATATTTCTACAGAATGTGGCCAAGGTAGAATGAGTAGTGTTTACCACGTAACTATAAACGGTGCATACATTTTAGGAGCTACCCCTGTATCCTCTACAAACTATCCTACACAATACAGCCCATTACTTCAGTTTAGTATGGATAATGATAAGACTGATGGTAGTCTTATCTATATATCTCCCTCTGATACGAATGTTACACAAGAAATATTACACTCTGGCGCTTTAGATATTCAATCTAACACACTAAACGTTTTTAGAAATGATGGTACTGATAATCCTTTCGTTCGTTTTCAAGGGCAAGATGGGTACACTGATTTTATAAACGGAAGCAAGATTGCCTTTTCCAGAAATAGCTTTAACTATATTACGTGTACAGGAGCTAACAGTACTTTTGTAATCGAAACAGGTGGGGGTGGAAACCAACGTCTTGTCATAGACTCGTCAGGAAATGCTACCATAAAACAAAACTTACAGGTAGACGGTAATCTAACTGTAAGCGGTAGTACAACTACTGTAAATACTACAAACACAACAGTTGCGGATAAATTATTTTCTCTTGCTGAAGGCACAACAGGCACTCCTAGTGGAGATGTTGGGCTAATTCTAAATAGAGGAAGTTCTGATAATGCTTTTATAGGATGGGACGAAAGCAACTCTAAGTTTGCTGTGGGCACAGGCACGTTTGACGGTTCCACCACAGGAGATTTAAGTTATACAACAGCTGGTTTAATTGCTAATCTCACCGGAAATGTGACAGGTAATGCGGATACCGCTACAGCCTTAGCTAATGCCGTAAATATTGCCGGCCAATCTTTTGATGGATCTTCTAATATTACAATCGAATTGTCTAACTTAAGTAATGTTAGCTCTGCAACTCCTTCTGACGGAGAGGTATTAAAATGGAATTCTAGCGGAAATACATGGGAACCTGCAGTAGACGGTGGAGGTGGAGGTGGAGGATCAACAACATCAATTACTCAAGGAGATACAAAAGTAGAGGTAGCTGATACTGGAACGGATGGTACAATTACCTTTACAACTGATAATACAGCTCGCTGGGAAATAACAAATGGCGGGCATATTCTACCGAAACAACACGAAAATTTCGATATAGGTTCGGCAGATAAAAAGGTAAGACACTTATTCTTGTCTGATAACTCCCTTAAAATGGGAGATTCGAACACAGTTCTATCTGTAGATAATAGCGACAATTTAACTTGGGATAGTAAAACGGTTATTTTAGCGGGAGACAATGTAGCCTCTGCGACAAAGCTAGAAACAGCTAGAACCATTGGAGGCGTAGCCTTTGACGGCACGACCAACATAGACTTACCTGGCGTAACAACCTCTGGGACTCAAGACACGAGTGGAAATGCTGGTACAGCTACGGCGTTAGCTGCATCAAGAACTATCAATGGAGTTGCTTTCGATGGTTCAACTAATATAAGTTTCGACTCCGACTCTGTCTCAGAAGGTTCTAGTAACTTGTATCACACGGCAGAACGCGTTCAAGATGTGGTAGGGGCACAGCTCGTTACTAATGGATCGCACACAAATATAACCGCATCGTATGATGATGCAAACGACGGTGCTGTAGACTTAGCGATAAGCGATGCTACGATTAGAGGCAAGATTTCTGTAACGGATAGTGGGGGAGACGGTAGTCTAGCTTATAATAATAGTACAGGCGTGCTTACGTATACAGGGCCTAGTGCTTCTGAGGTGCGAGCACATATTACTGCAGGTACAGGTGTGGCAATTTCATCAGGGCAAGTTTCAATTGGCCAAGCTGTAGAAACCAATAGTACTGTTGAATTTTCCGACTTAACTCTTTCGGGTAATTTAACTGTTAATGGTACTACTTCTACTGTTAATACTACCAATACTGTTGTTACTGACACTTTAATAGAACTTGGTAATGGTACTACGGGGTCGCCCGCCAATGATTCAGGTATAGTAATAGAGCGGGGGGATCAGGATAACGCCTTTATAGGGTTCGATGAAAGCGCAGATAAGTTTATACTAGGCACAGGGTCTTTTACTGGAGCTTCTACGGGTGACTTAACGGTTTCTACAGGTACTTTAGTTGCTAATATAGAAGGAGCAGTTACAGGAAACTCGACCACTGCAACTTCTCTCCAAACAGCCCGTACTATTGCGGGGGTAAGCTTTGACGGCTCTGCAAATATAGGTATAGCTTTAAACAACCTGAGCGATATTACGTTAGGCACTCCCGCCTCTGGGCAAGTTTTGCAGTACAATGGGTCTATATGGGAAGCAGCGGATGCGGGTACTGCGACAAATGCTGCGAACGTTACTATTACTGCTAACAACTCTACAGACGAGACAACATACCTAACATTTGTTGACGGGGCGACAGGTAATCAAGGATTAGAATCCGACACAGGGTTGACTTATAACCCTAGTACCGGTGTTCTAACTACTACTTCTGTAACAGGAAACTTAACGGGTAATGTAACGGGTAATGTTTCTGGTACCGCAGCATCGGTAACGGTAGCTGCACAGCCTAATATAACATCAGTAGGTACTCTTACTGCTTTAACGGTAGATAACTTAGGTATTGACGGAAACACCATTACCGCGAACACGGGAGCTCTGAATCTTACACCTGCGTCAGGTTCAGCCATTGTATTGGATGGCACTATAAATATAGACGCAGGAGTAATAACAGGTGCTACTTCTGTAACATCTACCTCATTTGTAGGAGCTTTGACAGGTAATGCAGATACTGCTACTACCGCTGGGGCTATTACAGGAGTTACTGCTACTGCTGCTGAATTAAATTTAGTTGATGGATCTTCTGCAGGAACCATCGTAAATAGTAAAGCAGTAATTTATGGTAGTTCTGGCGAGGTTAACGCTACTACTTTACAAATTGCAGGAACAAGTGTTACATCTACTGCAGCTGAACTTAATATATTAGATGGAAATACTTCGGCTACTTCTACAACCATTGTCGATGCAGATAGAATTATCCTTAATGATGATGGCACTATGAAACAAGTCGCTGTAAGTGATCTCAAGACATATACAGGAGGTGGCGGTGCGAGCAATCTAAATGGATTAAGTGATGTAACTATTTCAAGCCCAGGACCAAATCATACACTTATATATGATTCTGTCAACGGTTGGGAGAATGCGCAATTAGATTATACTCAAATAAGTGGTACTCCCTCAGTGCCTACTAGTTTAACTTCATTAACAAATGTTACAGCCGGCAGTCCCACCGATGGGCAAGTCCTAACCTATGTTAGTGCTAATAGTCGGTGGGAAGCAAAAGCTGCATCTGGGGGTAGTGGGGGTGGATTCACGTATTCAGCAATAACAGCTACAACTACAGCTCAAGCTTCATATCACTACAGCGTAAATACTTCTGGTGG
>MDTA01175381.1_pt1 | contig 30619 bp, 22 predicted proteins | sample 811151 | NCBI WGS metagenome assembly MDTA01 (sample SAMN05326648, study PRJNA326480) | marine metagenome | isolation source: seawater | place: Indian Ocean: South | collected 2010 | reverse complement strand
GACACTTTCAGATAAGGGGCTATCTACGGAAATACGAAGATCTGATTTGACCAGTGGTGGAGCTAGGAAGCACGGCCTGTCCGGAAAGGCACTCAGAGACTGGAGGAGAAGGCAGAGGATCGACCAGAGGAGCAAGACCAGGGACAGTAGGAGCAGGAACCTATCGGTAGCCATGCAATTCATCAGAGACAGGGGCGACCTGCCCCCTCAGATAGAGCAGGAGGCGGCCTCACTATACAGGCACTCTGTCGAAAGAGGCCTGGTCACTGGTAGGAGCATCAGGGGAGTAACTGCTGCTTGCGTCTACATCGCTGCGAGAGAAGCAAAGATACCCAGGAAAATCGAGGACATTGGGGGGGCCTTCGATATGATCTCTGAAGTAGAGGTGAAGGAGCTCAAGAGGACAATCAGGCTGGTTGCTAGGAATCTGGGGACTCATCACATCACAGGTCCAGAAGAGTACTTCGAGAAGTTCCACTCTGACCTCGGGCTCCCTCCTACAGTTCTTGGGAAGGCCAGGGATATCTGGGGCCAAGTAAAGGATGATCTCTCATGGCAAGGAAAGAAGCCTTCGGGCATAGCAGGAGTTGTCATCTACTACGCTTCTCAGAACAGCACATCCCCTAGGACCCAAAGCGAGGTCTGCGCTGTTTCGGGAATTAGCGAGGTGACTCTCAGGGGCCTTCTTAAGATTCTGAACAGTATGGTAAAGACTGATTGAAGACTCGACAAAACCATATTCATAAATTGTAGCGCACCAGTTATGGTGATGCGAATTGGAATTATCGGGCTCGGAACAGTTGGAAGAGCGATTAAGAATGGATTTGCCGATAATCATGAGGTTTACGTCCATGACATCCTTTTTGATACAAAGATTTCAGATATTACCGAAAATGCGAAAATAGCTTACATCGCTGTGCCGACACCTAGTATTTCTGAATCTGGAGAATGTGATACAAGTCTGGTTGAAGAAGTCTTAGAACAACTACCTGATGGTTTCAAGGCTGTAATCAAGAGTACGATAATTCCTGGGACCACTGAAAGGTTGCAAAGGTCCTTCCCTCGATTGAAAATAGCATGCTCCCCCGAATTTCTAAGAACTGAAAAATCTGAAGAAGATTTCCAGAATCAAGATATTCTTATTGTTGGAACGCATCATAAAGATCTTGCTGAGGAAGTTTTCGAACACCACATTGAAGCAGGAATTATCGATAGAGAGGGTTGCTTCCAAGTTACTCCTACACTTGCGGAATTGATCAAATATGCGAAGAACTCGTTCTATTCGATGAAAGTAATTTTTGCCAACCAATTTTACGACTATTGCGAGGCTATGGGGGAAGATTGGGGTAAGGTCAAGGAGATTTTAACGAAGCCTCAGATGCAGCCAATTGGTGATTCTCATCTTGATGCGATTCATGGAGCGGAGAGGGGTTTTGGAGGGAAATGCCTGCCTAAAGACACAATCGCTTTGTATGAACATCTGAAACTATTGGGAATAGATTACAGACTATTCGATGCGGATCTTGAAGACAATAGAAGAATTAGATCTGATTAGTAACGATATTCTATACTCTTGAACGGACCGTCGATGGGGACTCCTATGTAATCAGCCTGTTGTGTGGTCATCTTAGTCAAAACAGCACCAATTTTAGATAGATGCAATCTAGCTACCTCCTCATCGAGGAGTTTCGGCAGCGTATACACTTTATTCTCATACTTTTCTCTATTTTCCCAAAGATCTATTTGGGCCAGAGTTTGATTTGCAAAGCTTGTTGACATCACGAAACTAGGGTGTCCCGTAGCACAGCCCAGATTAACTAATCTGCCAGAAGCGAGTAGGTAGATACTATTTCCACTTGTGAACGTATAACGATCTACTTGTGGTTTGATGTTCGTATGAATCGCTGTACTATTCTCCAACCTGTCTACTTGAATCTCGTTATCAAAGTGACCAATATTGCAAATGATGGCTTGGTCTTTCATATTCTCCATATGCTCCAATGTGATAACGTCTTTGTTTCCTGTGGCGGTAACGTAGATATCGGCATTTCCAAGGGTACTTTCCAACGTCTGGACGTTGAAACCTTCCATACAAGCCTGAAGAGCGCATATCGGATCAACTTCTGTGACAATTACCTTAGCTCCTTGGGATTTCAGTGCCTGGGCTGAACCTTTGCCTACATCTCCAAAACCACACACAACAGCAGTCTTACCTGCTATCATAACGTCTGTTGCCCTCTTAATTCCATCAATCAGAGACTCGCGGCAGCCATATAGATTGTCGAACTTAGACTTGGTAACCGAGTCATTTACATTTATCGCAGGAAACAATAGATTCCCTTCTTCTACCATTTGATTGAGCCTCAATACCCCAGTTGTAGTTTCCTCCGATACCCCTAGACAGCCTTCAACAATACCAGTCCAGAATTTAGGATTCTCAGAATGGACCCTTGCAAGAAGATTCTTGATGCATTTCTCTTCAGAACTTTCGGAGGGAGTCTCAATCCATCTGCTTCCATTCTCCAATTCGAATCCTTTGTGAATTAGAAGAGTGGCGTCCCCTCCATCGTCAACGATTAGTTGGGGGCCGGAATTTTCTGGATGGGACAATGCCAAAAGTGTGCAATCCCAGTATTCTTCGAGAGTCATCCCTTTCCAGGCGAATACTGGGATTCCAGATTCTGCGATGGCTGCCGCTGCGTGATCTTGCGTAGAGAAGATATTACAACTCGCCCAACGGACCGATGCCCCCAATTCTACAAGAGTCTCTATCAAGACTGCCGTTTGTATTGTCATATGAAGGGAGCCGGTAATTCTGACACCTTCGAGTGGCCTCTCGGAAGAGTATTTTTCCCTGATTGCGATTAATCCGGGCATCTCGTGCTCTGCTATCTCAATCTCTTTTCTTCCGAACTCGGACATAGAGATGTCGGCAACAAGGAAAGGAGGCGACTCGCTTGTTCTAGATTTTAGAGTTGGGTCTTGCATGACGCAAGGCCAAAGAAACCAGATATCAAGTTTTGTTGGGGGCCATCAATAAATATTGTAAATTCTTTTTCAGTAGTTTTTTCTTCTCGAATACTGTGAACAGAGAAATTTTCTTTGAGGTTAGTTAATTTACGGCTTAGTAACCCTAACGACGAGGTGAATTGCTAGAAGTTGCTTGTTCTGGCCCGAGGTGGTTTACGTGGAGAGGACAATAACGCATGAGAATTGTTCAGAGGGCCTCCCTCTGCCTGAAGAAGAGTTGAAAATAGACAGGACCAGGTCTTCATTCATCTTAAAAAATAAGTTCAGAAAGATCGCTGGAAGGAGGAGGCTAGGTGTCCTTTGGATAGGTCTCGATCCCGTCATAAGATCGATGATTTATCTCTTCGTTCTGACTGTACTAAGGAGTTCGATAAAGGGGGAGTCACTGTTTATTGGGATTACTTTGTGGGCCGTTTTGGGGAAGTCGTTCCAATCTGGTTGTGCGTCTGTGGCAGATTATTCAGGCGGAATAATGGCTGAGAGAATAAGGACAAGGGCCCTTATCCCCCCGATAATTAAGTTCAGGATAATCGAGTCTTTTGCATCTACTCTTGGAGCAGCATTGGTTCTTGCATTTTACTTTGGAGTAGGGGTCCAAGGAGTTGTTGGACTGCTAATTATTGGACAAATTATTGGAATACTATTCGAAGGACTTGGCCAAAACGTTGCTATGATGGCTAAGCGAGTTCCAGACATAAATAACATCATCCATCATTTCCTAAGATTCATGTTCTACGCGTCTCCTGTCCTTTATCCGATGACTCTTACCTCAGGCATCCACTACACACTAAATGAGTGGAATCCGTTTACTTACTTCGTCGAGCTAAGTAGAGAACTCGCCGGATTGGACAGCGTATACAATGATCTCAATCCTGGGATTTTCTTGGGTTACTTAGTAATTCTTAGCATAATGACATTTCGTGGATTTGGCAGAATAGATAGGAATAGATGGGAGTTGAGTGCATGGTCTTGAGGGGGAGTATATCCGTTGAGAGGCTATGTATAGAGTACCAAGAGTTTGAAAGAGGAAAATTAAATCCATGGGGAAAAATCTCAGGATTCTTGGCAATTGACGACATAAACTTCGAAATCGGTCAAGGAGAAATTGTGGCGTTGTTGGGGAGAAATGGTGCAGGAAAGTCAACATTATTGAATGGTCTAGCAGGTTTATTGAGGCCATCATCTGGAAAAATAGTTTCACGAGGAAGGGTGATTGTACTGTCTGGAGCTAATCCGGGATTAATCCCCGACTTGTCCGGAAGGCAGAATGTGGAAGAGTTGGCATCGGCTTATGGGGTAGAGAAGGAGGAGATATCGGCATTTGTCAAGTCGGTAGAAGAGTTTGCAAATTTGGAAGAGGCTTTCGACCGCAGGGTGGGGGGCTATTCAACTGGAATGAAGGGGAAAGTTGGTTTTGGGTTTCTCACAGCTTTGAATCCAGACATTTTACTTATTGACGAAACTTTAGGCGTGGGGGATCTAGAATTTAGGGCAAAGGCCCAACTCAGGCTGTTGGAGTTTATTGAAAGGGCTAGAACAGTGGTTATTTCGACTCACTCATTAGGGATGGCAAAGGAGTTATGCACTAGGGGGATTGTTCTAGAGAAAGGCAAAGTCTTCTTTGATGGATCTGCCGAAGATTCAATCAAGGAGTACACAAAACTAGCTGGTTAATCATTGAAAATTAGGTTTTCCGATGGCAAACGAATTCCATCCGATTTCTTCGAGGTAATCGAGGTCAATACATCTACGAGAGTCATACAATATTGGATTCCTCATTGAATCAAGCAAAGCCTTCCAATCCAATTCAATGAACTCTTGGTGTGCTGTCGCGATTACAATCATATCCAGATTTTTTGTATTTTCAATACTTGAAATCGGGATTACGTGGTTGGGAAATTTAGATTCATCCACATATGGGTCCCAACAGAATGTGGAGATTCCTTGTCTCGTCATCTCAATAGAAAGTTCATTCGATGGGGATCCACGATCATCGCCTATTCCTGGTTTATACGACCATCCTAAAATTAGAATATTCGCACTTTCGATTTGAATTTCAAAGGTTTCCAGAATTCGCTTTATTTCATTTGCAACATGGTTGGGCATACTGCTATTGATTTTTCTTCCTGAAGAAATAAGGTTTACAGGGCTGTTAATCAATTGAGCTTGATCGATTAAGAAATAGGGGTCTACGGGAATACAATGGCCGCCCACGCCTAGACCGGGAGTATATCGGTGAAAGTTCCACTTTGAAGAAGCGGCATCGAGGACGTCCTCTATATCGACTCCGAGCTTCGGCAGAATGATTGCCAACTCATTTACTAGAGCAATATTGATGTCCCTCTGGACATTTTCAATCAGTTTGGCTGATTCCGCGATTTCAATTGAGCCGACAAAGGTCACTTCCCCTTTGGTGAGTTTCCCATACAGAGAAGCAAGAGAGAGGCCGATTTCTGAGTCCTGGGCCCCAATGATTCTAGATATTTTTTCGAGAGCCATTGATTCTTCTCCTGGGCTATATCTTTCTGGGCAGTAAGCCAAATCGACATCTGTCCCTAATTGGAGGCCTTTCTCTTCGATAATTGGGTTCCAAAGATCACGAGTCAATCCAGGATAAACTGTACTCTCTAAAATTACTATTGTTCTGGAATCCTTACAAATATTGGAAAAAATAGAGTTGCCTGCATCTGTAACAAAACTGGTATCAATTTGCTTCTCATTAGTTACTGGAGTTGGTACCGTAACAACTACTACGTCGCATTCGGGAATTGATTTGCTGTATGAATCTGTGATATTCCACCTGCTATCTCGGGGGTCAGGGATTAAATTATCATATTTTTTCTCCTTGGTTGGATTCCTCTGAAGGAGTAAATCAGAGAGTTTTGATTTTGATTTTTCGATTCCCCAAATTCGAAAACCAGAGTTGTAGAATCCCAAAGCAGTGGGCAGCCCAACATATCCTAGTCCAACTACTCCAATTACTAATTCGCCTTTTTCTGCCTTATCAGCAAACTGCCCATCCCAACCCATGCCCACCTCAGAGGACAATGGGAAATAAATAATAGTGAAGGAATTAACTTGATTGGCCCCTTGAGATATCATTATACAGATATCACTCTACAAGTCATCATGAGTAGGCTCATGGTAATTGGAACTGGGGCAATGGGTTTCAACCATGCAAGAGTTTGCTCCGAGATTGGGGTTCTAGCCGGAGTTTGTGACTTGGATGAAAATTCCGCAAGGGCAGTGGGCGAAAAATTCGGCTCAACCTGGTTCTCCAATGTGGAAAGTGCACTTTCTGAAAGTGACTTACAAGGAGTAATAATAGCTACACCAACAATCACGCACGAAAAAATAGCTTCTATGGCAATGGAAAGGGGATTAAGCGTCCTAGTAGAAAAACCGATAGCTAGCTCCCTAAATGAAGTTGATAATCTGATTAGTCTTGCTGAAAAAAAAGGAGTCGTGCTGGCAGTTGGACATGTAGAGAGGTACAATCCCGTAATCGCATATGCTAAGAAAGGATTACTGGCAGACGAATGGGGAGAAACGGTTGTTGTCTCATCCAGGAGGGTTTCCAATTTTCCTTCTAGAATAAGAGATGTCGGAGTAATCTTGGATTTAGGCATTCATGATATTGATAATGCCATTCATTTGATGGGGAGTAAGCCGGTTTCAGTATTCGCTAGAGGGGGGAAGATCAATGATATTGAGTTTGAAGATCATGCCACTCTAACAATAGGTTTTGAGAATGGAAGGAATGCCATAGTGGAGGTAAATTGGATTACCCCCATGAAAGTGAGGAAACTCTCGCTAACTTGTGAAAAGTCATTCATCGAGCTTGATTATATTAAACAACAAGTGAAAATTTCATCTAGTAAGTTCATAGAAGATGGAGATTCAAGTGGGTTTCCGCCAAAAATCGAGTTCGATGAGAAGATCATACCTATGGCTCAGCAAGAGCCATTGAAATTGGAGATTCTGAGCTTTATCGATGCAATAGGGGGAGATAGGAGCATGATTGTTGATGGGAGGCAAGCTAGGGAGGCGCTCCAAGTGGCCTTAGCGGCAATGGAGTCTCTAGATTCTGGGGGTGTAGTAGAGCTTGTCTAATGGTGAAAGGATACGAATTGATAGGAGGGCAGTAGTAGAAGAAGGGGCAGAAATAGGAGATGGAACTGCAATTTGGCACTTCTCTCATGTCCGATCTGGTTCGAGGATTGGGAAGAACTGCATTGTTGGAAAGGGAGTCTACGTTGACGAGGGAGTAGAAGTTGGAGATGACTGTAAGTTACAAAATGGGGCTATGCTGTATAACGGGGTAAAACTAGGAAAAGGAGTATTTGTTGGGCCACATGCCGTATTTACAAACGACCTTAGGCCTCGAGCGCATTTGTGGTCAGAGGATAGGCTGGAAAAAACGTATGTTTCAGATGGGGCAAGTATCGGGGCGAATGCAACGATTCGATGCGGAATAAAATTAGGAAAATGGAGCATGATTGCTGCTGGATCGGTGGTTACGAAAGATGTGCCCGCTCATGCTCTAATGGTTGGAATTCCAGCAAGGATAAAGGGATGGGTTTCTACCTGTGGTGCATTACTGGATGTCAGTGTGGAAAGGGGATATAGTGGAGGAGTTTTTCACTGTGAAGAGACTGGCGAAGAAATAACCTTGGAAGATTTAAATGAGTGAAATAGAAGCCATTAACGATCCAATATTTATTGGTGGAGACGGAAGATCTGGGACCACTCTGTTGAATGTAATACTGGACTCGCACCCTGCACTATCAGTGGCTCCAGAATATCACTTCAACGGAGGGAGTGACTTGGGCGCTACTGCTCTCCAAGCTGTAAGAATTAAACAAAGTGGCGGACTTCTAGAAGGCGGCATAAGGGCAGTAGATACTCCTGAATGGAAGCCTTCTATCCAATTTGTAAACAGAGTTGTTCGTGCTGGACTAACTCTCGAAGAAATTCATGATTCGATACAATTGGCTATGGAAGAAACTGGAACAAATCTAGTTGAGTTTGGAGATCGGTGCAAACTGATTGAAAAGTTTGGTATCATCCTGGCAAATAGGAATTCGAAGAAAAGGTGGGGGATGAAGATTATGCGAGAAATTAGAAATCCTAAGCGTTATGCAGAAGTTTGGAATGCCGCTCAATTCATCCACATCATAAGAGATGGGAGGGATGTAGCTTCTTCTCAGTTAATGGGTCATGGATCTTGGGGCTATGGAGATGTAGAAGAGGCTGCGAAAAATTGGTGCAATATTATTATCCAATCCAGGAAAAACACATCAGGGCTCTCATATGCAGAAATAAAGTACGAGGATATTGTGACAAATCCAGAAAGTTCTCTCAGGATGATTTGCAAATTCCTAGGAATTAGGTGGAGCAAAAAACTACTGATGCACGAAAAGCAGAAGCATGACTTTTTTGAAACTAAGATAGCACATCCCAGTCGAGAGGCATCGAAGCAGGAAATCAACAATTCAGCTGTTGGCAGGTACAAAAGGGATCTGAGTGAGGAGCAAATTGACATATTCAATTCTATAGCCGGAGAAATGTTGCATTCTCTAGGATATGAATGAAAATAATTATTGGTGTTTATAGATGAATATAGCTTCGATTGCGGAAGGCTCAAAATTCGAGCTGAATGAAGGAGTTCTGAGGATAGATACCTCTAGCTCCGAGATGAATTCCCACACCCTAATTAGCACTGAAGTGAAAAAAATAAAGAGTTCAGAAAATTGTTTGGTTCGAATTCGAACCAATTGTATCTCATCTGAAAAGGGAGAATACAAAATAAATGCCACAATTCATTACAGAGATTGGAGCGGGAGGAAGGTGGCAGAACCTTGCAAAAAAAGCTTCACTCAATACTTGGGAGTCTTGAATGAAGAAATCGAATTGATAGACCACGAGGGCGTGAGTAAAATCGCTATCACACTGAATATGAATAAAAACATACAAACTTTGATTGATATAGAAGAGATAACATTCATTGGGGATTTAGAATTGAGTCTGATGGACTCAAATCTGATTCATAAAGGATTCAACAAATATGCAGAGAAGAGGAAAATATGCATTGGAGAAGTTCCCCGAAAGACACGAGGAACTAATCTAATTGGAAGATTCTTAGGTTTTGGAGAGACGGATCCCCGAGAGACGATGAGTGTACTCCACTTAGATAGATTTGAAAATTTTGATCACTACCTTTCAGAAGTAAAGAAGAGTAGGAAGGTAAAAGGAGCCATCATACCTACAAAATCTAAGTCATACATCTCCCATGAGTTCCACCTACACAACTTCGTACCGGATTATTTAGACATCAATGAGTCTGCAGATATTCGACAAGGGAAACCAATGAGTGAAAGTTACCTAAGAACTGCTCCAAGATGGCAAAATTCGGATCTTCTTCATCCAAAGGTTTGGAAGGAAGAGAGGACAAAAGGCCATGGCCTATATGAATACGTAGACGATGAAAACTGGGGTGTTCATTATGGAATTTTTCACCCCGAAGATGGTCACTATCAAGGAGATATACAGGTAGATAAGAGGTTGGTTGGCTATCTGTTTGTAGCCAGATTTGGAGAAGCTGCAATATACAGTTACATTATTGGACATTCCGAGCACAACAGGAACGGAATTATGCACAAATTACACTTTGATTTTATTGGGCAGGTTTTCAATGAAGAAACAACTAAGTTTTCTGGAATAAAATGTATATTGTATGCTGGGCACTACCAAGGTGAAACAGAGGATGGCATCAGATTTGGAGGGTTAACTGATTGGAAAGAATCCAAGTTATTTTCTCCGACGAATCTAATGGCATTCATTCGTGGTCAGAATTACGATCAAGACATTATTCTGAAAATTATGGAAAATATTGGAATAGCAAAACGAGAAGGGGCATCTAGTCACGAAGCATTGCTGGAGTGCGGATTAATCGAGGAAGAAGAATGAGGATCAATATTGCAAGACCTGAGATCTCTGATGAAGAGATAGAGGCAGTTTGTAGTGTTTTAAAATCGGGGATGATAGCCAGTGGACCTGAAACATTAGCCTTTGAGAGTGAGTTTGCGGAATTTGTTGGATGTGATTTTGCATGTGCCGTTAACAACGGAACTTCTGCTTTGAGTCTAGCTTTGAGTGCACTAGGCATTGGTCCTGGTGACGAAGTAATTACAACTCCTCTAACGTTCGTTGCGACAGCAAATGCAATACTCAGCTGCGGGGCTACACCTGTATTCGCAGACATAGATTCGGATACATACAATTTGTCCCCACAATCTACGATTGCTTCAATTACGGAAAGAACCAGGGCAATAATGCCAGTCCATCTTTATGGTCTTCCGTCAGAAATGACCTTGTTTCGGGAAATTAGTGAGGAGAATGGCATTTCACTGGTCGGTGATGCGGCCCAGGCGCATGGTGCGGCAATTGGTAATCAAAAGGTAGGTTCTCTTGCGGATATAGAGTGTTTTTCCTTCTATCCGACTAAGAATATGACGACAGCAGAAGGGGGAATGGTTACTACAAAAAATAAGGATCTGTATGACAAAATGAATAGTATTCGAAATCATGGAAGGCCGGATAGCAAACTAGGGTTCTATGAACATGACAGATTTGGCCTCAACCTTCGGTTAACTGATATCGGTTCTTCAATTGGAAGGGTCCAACTGAAGAAACTACCAAGATTGAATTCTAGAAGGAAAGAGAACGCAAAATTACTTTCTGAATTGCTAGAGGAGGTGGGAGATTCTATCATTCTACCAATCGAGCCAAAAGGATTCACTCATGCATGGCACCAATATACAGTACGGGTTTCTGACAGGACTAAATTGGCAGAATTCCTAAAGGAAAGAGGGATTGGATGTGGAATATACTATCCAAGACTAATCTATGAGTATCCACACCTTCAGAAATTCAAGACTGTTTGTGAAAATGCAGAGAGAGTGGTGAGTGACGTTATTTCACTGCCCGTTCACCCGGGGCTGAAAAGAGAAGACATAGAAGAAATCGCTCAAGGCGTAATTGATTGGTCGGATTTGGGAAAGAAAATTTAGCTCCCAGGCAAAGGCCACCAATTGGCGAAATCAGATTCTGCTGATTCAACTAATTCGCGGTACCAAGTACTTTCCATAAATGGTTCGTGAGGAAGGAAGTCGTCATGATAATGCTGAGGATGCAAGTTTAGTCTGTAGCGTTTTCCGGGCTTCCATGACCGAACAAAGTCTCGAAGATCCAAATTGTCCCAACGTTCTTTATTCCTAAATCCACCATCACTTCTCACGCCATTGAGTTTTATCGAGTGCCTATTCAAAACCCAACGAACGCTCTCCCTCATCTCTTCTGGCATCCCAAAATGTACATTGGATCTACCCTCAGAGTCTCTAGCTCCACCATGAGGGCAGAAAAATTCTATTTTCAAACCCTTAGAGCGAAGTTCTTCAACGTCTTCAATGAAGAATTGTCCAGATTTTTCAAAGTCGAATGCAGCTTGTTCGAATGAGTTACTATGATATCCGAAAAGCCATCCTTTTTCTTGTAGCCTCAGAAACAAATCCATATCCACTGGGTAATCATTGTACTCGACAATCCCTGTCTTAGCCAACAACCCTCTGTTTACCGGACGGTTGAAAATCATAACATTACTTCGGACTCCCAAATCTTCTTGCACGCCCAATAGCCTGTGTGTCCTTTCGGGGCTGTCGTCAACATCATGTTGCAGGATTACGTATATCTTCTCAGGATCCCTATCTCCGTTTTTCATAGATTCTAGCCAATTTCCCCATTCAGAACGATAGCTATTTTCATAATCAAAATCATCTCTAAAATCTAAATCAGAATAGGTAATAACCTCAATGTTTCTTTCTGGTTCAACTAGCATCCTCATAAATGAGTCAAGATAGTTTGCAGGAAAACCGGCATGAGAAGCCACATCTATGCGCCATCGAAATGTTTCAAAATTGTTGTGGAGAGTATGTTTTGTCTAATTCACATTATTATTTGGAGACCATGAGACTTTTGTAATGCCCTCACTTAGCTCCCACCAAATAACATCGAAGTTTTTTCCTTCCCGGGAGTTCATAGGCTTGACATCATCAATTAACAAATCAGAATAGTTCCCACATATCGATAGGGAGAATCCGGGAATTGTTTCTCCTGAACAATTGTGGATAAGCGCCTTTTCCTCGGATTGTTCTATTCTAACTTTATGCAAGTTATTCACGTGTCTAACCCATTTTCCTAGGTTTGAAAGGAATATTCTGCCTTCATTCCTCCATCTTGATAGTCGGCTGAGCATTTCTTCAAACCAAGGGGACAGGGAAATCGGGGCACCGTCTTCGAACCAAGAGTCGTAGATATCAAGCTCCTTCTCGGGACCCCTTACCAAATGCCCATGGAGATTAACTGAGAGGTATACATGGGCCAAACAAACGCCGTTTTCTGAACAAAGTTTTTCCAATGATTGTTCCGACATTGTATTCTCATTGAAATTTACTCGAGTTGTTGAGAACCAGGTAGGCTTCCAAATTTTGTTTTCGGCCCCCGTGAATACTGGGAGAGAAAAAATTAGGTTTGAAGGAGAACCTTGAGAAATGGTGTTAAGTCCATCGTTTCTAAAGTCCCTGTATGACCACAAGATATCAATTCCAGATTCAGAGAGATCTGGTGCGATGAAATACTGCTTGTCCTTAATTTCTAAACCGTGACGAGTAAGGGAAGTTGGGTTCTTCTGCCGTCCATGATCAATCCATACTTTCAGACCCAAATTCTGATATTTTTCCAGTATGGAGCTCCCGATATCGGAGCTAACCGGGCCCGATGAAAAGGTGTGAAGGCCAAGTTCGACCAAATCATCCCAGTTTTTTGAATATTCAGAAACAAGTTTGTAGAATTCTGGATGATCGAGAGATGTAAGTCGTTTTTTATTTGAAGTATCTCGACCAGAGCGGAATCCTGTAGCGAAAACTGTCTTTGTCAGAGGCAGGCCATTTCCTAACCATCCCTGACCTTCAATAAACTCCCCCTCTGTATTGCCGAACATTACCAGCCTTTCAGTAAGAACTGTTTGCTGATCGGCGTGTTCAGTAAAAATTATTGTCGATTCGGCCCCATTAGGGTGAAAAGAGCTGCAAACAAGGGGGGATTCTGAATTAGTTTCCCTAATCGAAAGAGTCATGTCCTCTAGATCTCGAGGAGGCAAATCTAATGCCCTATTGCGACTTTCTCTTTGGCCTTCTTGAATATCAATTATACAGTTCAGTTGACGTTCCGATGCATTCCAGATAGACCATTCTATTTTAGCATCTATACCGTCTTGATCAACTGAGACTAGATCGCAGTTAGAGGGACGGATCTCCTTAGTCAGACCACTTGATAGGAGTACGCGGACAATTTGATTTTCGAACTTCCCGGCCATAAATAATTCATTTTTCGGGATTTGTTTAATGGCGAATTTATTATCCCATCTGCTCAGTCTTGAAAAACCTGAAATTTTGAGTCTGAGACCAGAATTTATCAGCGGTCGATCATCATTCGCTAATTCGGGTCTAAAATTGATTTCATCTCCAGAAATGTGAACTTGCTCCTGGCCTCCAAGGATCCTAATTTCTTCTTCGACAATTGGCTGAGAAATCTTCAACGAACGGAACAGAATTGTACCCTTTCTTGACTGATTAGGTACACAGATATCTATGATTACACTTTTTGCCTTTGCATGTACTGGAATGCCTCTGAAACTGTCTACCTTCCATAAATCAGATGTATCGCCCTGCATAGGAATTGCTTGGGGTTCAACACCGTGGAGGACTCTTCCTCTTTCATCGCCCCAGAAGAAGCGGAGCATCTGCTGGAACTGATTCTTTCCAGACCTAGGAATTCCTTTCCAATGTAGTTCAATATCAATAATCGGACCATCAATTTTGCACCAGGGCAATGAGTTTGTCCCGATTAGTCCTTCAAAGAACCATGATCTGTTTTTTTCTCCCAATATTGCATATCCAGAGTCATCCCACGAGACACAAGACGAGAAAGATTCTATTTCTGAATGAGCATCTACCAGTTTCTCGAGATTATGGCTCTCCAGAGAATAGATTTCTCTGCTGACCCCGGAAATTCTTTGAGAAAAGGATGAAAATTCAAATGATGGATCCTTTGATTGATTGGGGTCATCTCTAAACTCTAAGAGGGCGAAACGCGCAATTTCTACAGTTTCGAAAATCTTTGAATTTGGAGAAAATGTTACTTTTCGGGCCCCATCTGGTACAATAATTCCATCAAAAATACTCAATTGCAGAGTGGCATCATGCCTCCCCCATATTGGTATTCTTAGTCCTGGTTCATCAATTTCATCTCTATTTTCATCCATCCAAGAAACTTCGACGCTATTATTCGCCCACCACATCTGTTGCCTATCTTTTACAGATTTGGTTTTCCACCAGATCATTACTCCGAGTTGATTCGTTTCGGATGAAAAATCTGCATATGAGGCAGGAAACTGTATGCAATTTTCTGTTGGCTCAAAAATTTGAGAATAGGAAAAAAGTTCTCTATTTCGTCGTTCATTTAAGCAGTTCCTACGTGTATCTTCTTGGATTAAGTTCTGGGAAGAGTCCTCAGGGAATGCTAGAACCTCAATAGATGCTAGATTCCATGAAAATCGATCAGATAAACGTAGGTCGAGCCTCAATGCATGCACTTCACGATCTGCCGGGGGGAGCCAAACAGTTTGAGAAACGAAGGAGTCCGATTCATGGGCTAAAAAGGGAATAATCCAAGGGTCTTGGGAACGTAATCTATTCCCCTTTCGATCGAGGGGGAACGCTCTGACCCCCAATCTTCTTGTCCGATCGCCAGATTCACCAGAGGAAGTCGGGTGCCAAATCAAACGTAATGCCATTTGGTCATATTTTACTTGAAATTCGGGGAGATTTCTGTGTCCGAAGACATTTCCATACCAAGGCAATCTTGGTTCTTCAATTTCCGAATCTGCAGCGAGATTAGATATCCAGCCCTGTTCATCCCAATTAACAAACCTAGTCAGCTTTGGATAATTGCTAATCCCCATGTTATCCTCAGAAGACGTCAACCAGTTCTTCAGAGAATCTCCCGACATTTGAAAGATTATATCGGCTGAGTCGAGATCAAAGTCTGAAACCTTATTGGGAGATAAGCCGGTATCGGTATCTAGAGGGCTAGACATTGGTTAACCGAGGTTCTCCGACTCCCACACACCTGTAAGAAAAACCAGTAGATTCAACTTCTTCTCCTGACCAAAGTTTTCTTCCATCAATAATTACTGGAGTACGCATTTTCGACTGAACAGTTCTGAAGTCGATCTCACGATATTCTTCATGGGCAGTACTCAAGATAATCCCATCCGCCCCCTCTAAGGAGGCATATAGATCGTTGGTCAAATTATCGACACCATCATCACTCCCTACTAACGGGTCATGGATGATTACTGTAGCGCCCCTTTCTTTGAGTTCTTGATTCATAGAATATGTCGGAGTATTCCTAGTATCATCAGAATTAGGAAGGAATGCAAGTCCTAGGATAATAACTTTCGAGTTAGAAACTTCTCTACCTTGCCTCTCAAGCTCTTCTTGAAGAAGATTAACGCAGTGAGTGGGCATCCAATCATTTAACTCCCTAGACGAGACAATAATTCTAGGATTAAAGGGGAAGCTTCCATATTTGTCTAATCCAAATTTAAGCAGCCATGAGTCTTTAGGAAGGCAATGCCCACCTACTCCACTTCCGGGGACATGCATATTTCGGATCGGATTTTTTGAAGGATCGCCCGGGATGTTTGGAAGCGTATTAACCAACTCCCTAACTCTAAATGCATCTATTCCTAGAGACTCACAAATTAATGCTACTTCATTGGCAAATGCGATATTTACATCTCTGTAAGTATTTTCAACTGTCTTTGAAACCTCTGCAGTTAGTGAATCAGTAGAATGTATTTCGGCTCTAACTATATTGCTGTACAACTCTACCGCTCTCTGGGTAGATTTGGTGTCAATTCCACCAACTATTCGAGGTAAGTCGGTAATATTGTATAGTAGCCTTCCCACCATTACTCTCTCATATGCAAAGGCTAGTGAGAAGTCCTTTCCACAAATTAGACCGGATGCCTCTTCCAATATTGGCAAAACTAGATTTCTAGTCGTGCCTGGTGCGACAGTTGATTCTATGCAAACCAATGTCCCAGGGCGCATTACCTCCCCGACTTGCTGAGAAACGGAAATTAGAGATTCATATCTAGGCTGATGGTCCGATTCTGTTGGGGTTTGAACGTCTATAAGTATTGCATCTGCATCTTTCACTACACTAATGTCATCAGTAACTTTGAAAGTTCCCTTTTCGTGTACTCTAGAGATGAGTTCATCGAGTCCCGGTTCGTCTCCACCTATCGGATTCTCCCCCCTGTTCAATGCGTCGATTTTCCATCCACTTCTTTTGGAACGGCGTTGAATTCCGTGTACTTGGAAACCCGGTACATCCGCAAATAGAGCCGCGGCTGGAATCCCAACATACCCCATTCCAATTACTGCTACTCGAATCATACCACCTCATGCACTGTTAATATCGTCTGTTTGTTCTACAAGGAATAGATCCTCTGGTTGGAATAGATTCGTCCTCTTCCAATATTGGAGCCCTTCGGTACCAGACACCCAGGCCGTATACATAAGGAAATCTACCCCTTCCGAGATGCCTCTTTCGACTGCATACAAATGTAATAGGTACATTACTCCCTTGTTCAAATAGTCCCCATGACCCAATATCTGGGAATATAACGCGATATTGCCCACACGGAGGAAATTGATGTATCCCACTAGCCTCTCATCTGTCTGTATTTCACCTTGTTTATGCCCTTCAACACGCTCAAACACTCCCAACATTACTACGCTGTGGAGTTGACATTCGGGTTCTTCAAAATCATAGTATTTGTCCGGATATCCCCCTCTTTCTTCAACAGATTCCCTGTAGTGAGCTTTCATTTCATTACGCTGGCGATGAGTCTTGCTTTGATTGACAGCAACCACATCCGGGACGAATAATTTGTAATTGAATGGTTTACAGTAGAATCCTTCTTTTTCCGCCCTTCTGGCCATTCTTAGAATCCTCTTGTATCTTTTTTTGTTTTCCTCGATTAGTGAATCCCACTCATTGAGCTTGATTAATGCAGATTTCTCCAGAATTCGAAAATCGGACGATTCGATGCCACTTTCAAGTAGTTTTTCGCTTCTTACAGAACAAAATTGATCTGGACGAGGGCAAGCATTTCCGTGGTTGAAACATATGTATCTGGACTGGGGCTTGATGAATCCGTCGATATATCTTCTACATTTTGGATTTCCACAATCCATTACCTCTAGAAAGACCAAGATTCTCACCTGAATGTTCTGATTTTTATAAATTCCAAGATTGCCAGTCTACTACTTAGTCGATTTTATGCTAGAGGATTTTGGTCCTTGGTGATAAACAAATTAGGAAACTCCATGGCTATCCGATGAGGAATTATTATTCAATCTAATCTACAATTAATCGAGACTAACACATTATTCAATGGTTCAGAAATTAATACTAAATGCAACCATCAATAGGAATGGGTGTGACGGGCAAGAGTGGGAAGAAAGAAACAAAAACTACCAGTGGGAAAGCAGTGAGAAAAAGCTCTGGTTCGAAGACTGGTCGAAAAAAGTCGGGAATAAGCACATCCAAATCCAGTGAATCAGGGGGAAAAATCATGGTAGGGGAGAAGGTATCTGATGTACAAAGAATAGAGGCTCTAGAAGCAATGGTGGATGATTTGCAATCAAATTTCTTGGATGTAAAAAAGAGCTTGGGCGAATTATTCAGCATTGGAATGGACAATGCCGACATCAAAGAAATTTTGTCCTCATCTATTGAAGGGGAAGTAGTCGGCATCCAGGATGGTAAGATAGTAGGATGGGCAATGAACAGAGTTGATCAGTTGTCGCTTCTATCGATTTCTGTATATTATGGCGGGAAGAAGATTGCTTCCACTCTGGCGAACAAGAATATGCCTGAGCATTTGAGTAAATTACACCCTTCTGGCAGATCCTTTTCGGCAATACTTCCCAAACAATTCTATGACGGTAGAGCGAGGTCGCTTCAATTCAAAGCAGGAGATGTAGAGGCTGACCTGAAGAATCTGGTTGGACCGGTTTCATTTGAGGACGGTTTTCCATTGGAGGGGAGTGCTTCTATAGACAAAAATGGAGTTGTCAAGGGTTGGGCTATTGACCTGGGAGAACCAAAATCCCCAATTATTGTTAGTGCATACTATGGGGAAAAAGAGGTGGCTAGAACGCTGGCTGATATGAAAGATGGTTCTCTATCTTCCAGATTCGGAAAGACCAACTGCCATCATGGATTTACTTTTGAGTTGCCGTCCAATTTAGGAGATGGGAAGAAGCGGAATATTCGGTTAATTGCATCTTCTTGGGGGTATGAGATTCTAGATGGCCCACTGGAGTGCAAATTTTCGAGAAAGTGATTTCCAAATTTGGGGTCCATAGATGGAAGTAAGTAATTTTTGGAATAAAATTTCTCATGAAGAGAGTTGTAGAATTTTCATCTCTAAAGGAGAAAATGATTCGTTCCCTGAACTAGAAGATGAGATCCGGAATAACGGTATTTTTGCTATTCCAGAATCGGAACAGCCAGTACTTGTAATCGATAATACCCATCAGAAAAACACCAAAAGACATGCGACAATTGAGTCTCCGAAGATAATAATTGAAGATCTGAACAGACCGATTATCGAGTTTGAAGTATCTGTTCTTGAGCAGGAGCAAGACGGGATTCCGGCATCCACAATAATTTTCAAGTTCTTTTCCAGTAGTGGCGAATTGATTTCTGATGAAAAATTTACAGAAAATATTGGCTTAGGTGGAGTAAAAAGAATCTCGCGGCCGATTTCTGCTCCAAAGAATGCAAAGTCTGTTTCAGTAACGATTTTCGTAAATTCGACGAATAAGATTTCAATTGCTTACTCCGGATTCTATTTTGGAGAATTCAAAACTAGAAAAGATGAATTAGATGAAAGAAAAACTGTAACAATGTTTGTATTCAATAATTTTAGCAATGATACACGTGTACTTCGAGAAGCAAAGTCATTGAATGAATTGGGACTTAAGGTCAGAGTAATTGCAGTACTATCCAGTGGTCAGAAAACTAATGAGGTAATTGACGGAATAGAGGTCACGAGACTGCAATTAAGTCCTTTCCATCTCCGTCTTCTCAAGCGTTGGTCCTCAAAGTCCATTCTTGACAAGTTCAGAAGGAGATTTGTGGAGTTTCTATTCATGCCGTTCCATAGATATCTAATGTTCAATGAGTTTGACAAAATGGCTTTTTCATATTTGGAAAATTCTAGCAGTGAGGTTTTTCATTCTCATGATCTGAATACACTGCGTGCAGCAGTCAGACTGAGTAAGCATCATGGATCAAAGTTGGTTTATGATTCACACGAATTGTATTTAGATCGAAATCGAAAAAAGAAGGCTGGATTACTGAAGAGATATGCCATAAAGAGATTCGAAGGTAGATTAATCAAAAATTGTGACGAGGTAATAACGGTTAACCAAAGTATTGCTGAAATACTAGAGAATATATACGGAATAGGCGATGTAAATGTGGTGATGAATACTCCGCCGATGCAATTCTTTTCGTCTTTGGAAGATAAATTTGATTTACGTAGAATTCTACAAGTTCGAGATGACCACAAGATTGCCATCTATGTAGGCTCCATACAATACAACAGAGGAATTGAGAATTTGATGAAGAGTTTGCAATATATGGAGAATGTGCATTTAGTTCTAATGGGATACGGTGATGAAAAATTATTGGATGAATTGGACCAAATTGCGGAAGATCTAGATGTCAAGGAGAGATACTCAAAATTTGGCCCGGTACCCTCGGAACTTGTGCCCCAGTATACTTCATCAGCGGATATTGGGGTAGCGCCAATTCTAAATTCTTGTCTAAGTTACTACCTGTGTTCTCCAAATAAGGTGTTTGAGTACATGCATGCGGGAATCCCGGTTGTTTGCAGTGACTTCCCAGAATTGAGGAAGGTTGTAATTGGGGAGGGGATTGGAGAATTATTCGACCCGAATAATCCGAAAGATATAGCTGAGTCAATAAGTAGGATAATCGATGATGATCGTGAGTCCAATAGGTACAAGATAAACTCTATCAATGGTTCAAGAAAATACAATTGGGGAATTCAATCAAGAAGTCTTCAATCAATATATTCTAGGTTGATTCTCGATCATGATTTTAGATATGTAGTCGAGGAAAGAGGGGAAAAGAGTAGGATCGAGGCCTACGTTACGAGAAATGGAACATTGGGACTCTCGATGCTTGGGGTTGAAAATTCGTTACCAGGAAGTTCCGATTGGGGCAGTCCGAATGGAAAGGAGAGTTCTGAAATTATTCGGGCTAAGTTGAATTCTCAACTCTACCAGCAAGGAGATGAAATTTCGATCGGAGTAAGAATTGCTAGAGATATGGAGTTAACTTGTAATATCTTCAGAATTGGATACTATGGCGGACAAGGTGGGAGAAGAATTGCACATGTCGGCAAGAAGGAGGTTGGAGGGGCATCTTTATCTGGTTCCTCAGAAAATTATGAAGATGAGGGAGTAGATTGGAGTGAGGAGTTTTCTATACAAGTTGATGGGAGGTTCCACCCAGGGGCATACGTCGTAAAAATAGGAACTGTGGAAAATAGCATCATTCTCCCATTCTGGATTCAGGGTAGCGGGGATGTTTTAGCAGTAGTTCCTTCGATTTCAAACAGGATTCATAGCTTCTCTAGCAAATCTATGGAAAAAAGGGCAATTTATACGCATGGTGTTCAGGACGATAAGAGGGCCCCAATCAGAGGGAGTGTCAATTATTCTCACCCCAATGGTAGGGGAGGGAAAATCTCGAAATGGGTGTTTCCGTTTTGTAGGTGGGCGGAAAGGAACGATATTCAAGTCTCTTGGATAACCGACTTAGAATTACATAAAACCCCGTCAATAATAGATGATTATTCTAGTATCATTCTTCTCGGAGACTCTAGATTCTGGACTGAAAAGATGCATGGAATGTTTGGTGAACATATCTCATCTGGCAGGAATATAATCAACATTGGATGTGGAATGGGGGAAAAAATTATTTCTATTGAAAATGATGGGTCATTCGAATTAATCGCCAATTTGCAGGAGGGAAGTTCTGGGGCATTGTGCGAAAGATGGTCGATTACTGGATCCCCTACAAAATTTGGAGGAAGGACGGAGGATGCTATTGAGTTAGAAGTGGGCTATGCAAAAGATTTGGAAAAATTCGAACTAATTGGTTCTTGGGACTCAAGAAAGGAAGGAACGGGAACTTACAATGTCAAAAATATCAGCAAATTTTTCGGTGAGTTGTCCGATTCAAACAGATTGGAAATTTCTTCCGACGAAATTAGATCTCATTCCGGCTCAACTATTTTTCTGGCTTCGATGGAGAATTGGTCCGACTTTCTTGATGACAGTATAACTCAAGATTCAGACTTCATAAGATCGCTAAGAGACTATCTGTGCAAGCTAATAACCAACTCCTCACAGAATGAGAAAAATACTCTCAAGGCTAAGAGAGAAGCAATTGAGTACTTGGCCAAGGAAAATTGGGGTGCGAAGACAATCTCATTAAGAGATGAGTTGGAGGGAAGAGAGAAAAATAAAATTGAGCGAGTTTGTATTTTATCCTCAATTTGGCAAAGGGATGAGTTGACTAGAGCGTTTTTGAAACACCTAAATTTCCTGAAAGAAGAAATTTCTGATTTCAAAGTGGATTGTGTAATTGTTGGATCGGAAGGGGAAAGATCCAGAAAAATGGTGGAAGATTTCGGACACCACTATGTAGAAGAAAAGAATAAACCTCTCAGTAGAAAGTGGAATACTGGACTGAAGAATACGAAAATAATGAATCCCGATGTGGTAATTGTTTTGGGTTCAGATGACTTTACAACTCCTAGAACAATTCAAGCATTGTGCGAATCAATTTCAGAAGGAAGGCTAATGTCTGGATTAATGGATATGCATATTCTTGATTTATTAGAAAGCAAAATGTACCATTGGAATGGGTATGTTATGAATAACCCCCATAGAAGATGGGAAACAATAGGAATGGCAAGATGTATGTCTAAGAAATTACTAGAGAAAATCGAGTATTCTTTGTGGGACGATGAAGACATCGACAGAGGGCTTGATGGTCAGATGACAAGGAAGCTCTCGCAAATTGGAATGATCCCAATTCCATTTGGTGAAGAAGTGTGGCTAGAACTTGATGGTGCAATTCATGCATTTGGACACGTTGGAATGTATTCAACCGAAATTGGTGGTTTTGCTTTAGACGTAAAGAGTGGCCAGAATATTACGCCACTCGAAAGGTACAAAATTTCTGAATTCCAAATTATTGAAAATTATGAAGAAGTTTTGATAGATAATCTAGGGGAAGCGGTTTCGGAAGAAATAAACAGTATTGGTGGCAAAAATGGAAATTGAACCAGCGGATTTTGAAAACCCACTGCCAACAAATCTAAGTGATCTCAGAAGAAGTAATGAGAGGAGATTTTACTCGCAAAAAAGGGAGTTTGGGACACCTCCAGATACAGATGAGATAAGGGGGATGATGGATTCTGGATTTGATGGATTGGCAAGGTATATTGTTCAAAATTGGATTTTCGAAAACGGCCCCGATGTAAAAATGCTGGAATTGCTTGTAAGTACGAATGACATGACAATCCCGCAATATATGTATTTAGATTGGTGTGGAGAACTATTGGAACTTGATCCCGACAATGAGGTTGCATTAGAATCCATACTGATGAAAAAAGAAAAAACTCCAGAATTAGAGGAGGTGCAGGAGATTACTGAAAAATTACTTCGAATCAATCCGAACAATTCAGGCGTAAGGAAGCACAAAATTGTCTCTTTGGTTGAGAATGGGAGTTTCGAATCTGCTCTTGAAATGTGTGAAGAAATTATTGGTAGAAATCCGGACAACGACTTCGCGCTTAGGCAAAGAGGAATAATTTGTACTCACATGGGAAAACACGAGGAAGCGGCATTCTTCTGGAGTGAGTGGTTGGATAAGGGGCGGGCCCCACTTGGTGACTCTTTCAGGGCTGCAAGAGCGCATTATAATGCTCGGCATTTCAGTGAGTGTATTTCTCTGCTAGAAGAAATCGTAGATGAATTCTCTGAGGAAGAAAGAGTACTGGATTTGCTAATTAGGGCAAAATACTCCATTTTTGATTGGAATTCCTGCTTCGATTTATGTGAAGAGTTGCTCGAAAAAAATAGTCGAAATCCTACAGGTCTGAAATACATGAGGCTCACAAGGGCCAGGGTTGGAGATAGGATGACTGTGGTTTCAACTAGTGAGTTGGATTCTCTAGTAAATTCTGATAGTGAGTTATTTTTATCCTGGTTCGAATATTTGTAGGTGAGAAATTGAGAGTAGGCATCGATAAAGAAGGTACGCAACTGGTATTCAAGTTCACTTTGGAAGAGGAGGATAGAGGGGAACCCACTGGAAAATTCTCCATTGGAGAGAAAATTGTCAAGGTATCAATAGGCGATTTAGAAATTGGTGATATTCACCCAGATTTGATCGCTCTTTCCTCTGTGTTGATGTGCCATCCCTTCGTTGGAAAAAAACTAGATTTCCCATTGGAGATTAGTGATGAGTTCGGGAAAAATATCAATAAAGTAGTTTCTAGATATGATTTCATTTCTACTTCTAATCATGTTGTCGAACCAAGGAAGGCTGCAAGGAGTTTTAGAATGGGGCTAGCTTTCAGTGGAGGAGTTGACTCAACTGCAGCATTGTCTGTTCTTCCTGCAGATACTGTTCCAGTATTCATGTTGAGACCGGGAAGAAAGAAATCACTGTATAATCCAGAGGCAGCGCTTGAGTCATGCAATCTGCTATCAGAGATTGGATATGATGTCAGAATTGTTGAATGTGATGTAGAATATCTTAGGAATCCTGTAGGTTTTCCCACTGACTTGGCACATGCCATACCCGCTATACTCCTAGCCGATGAGTTATCGATTGATGCGCTATCTTTTGGAACGGTTCTTGAATCTGCATTTGGAATAGGGCATCAATCTTTCAGGGACTATTTTTCTGGTTCGCATAAAAGGTTCTACGGTTCTTTATTTGAGTCGGTAGGAATATCACTCACTCTTCCAATTTCTGGGATAAGTGAAGTAGGAACATCAATTATTGTCAATTCTAGTCCGCTAGGTCAATTTAGCCAGTCTTGCATCAGAGGAGGGTGGGGTAAACCTTGCAATAGATGCTGGAAGTGTTGTAGAAAGGGTCTGCTCAGTTCTGCTCTTTATTCGAATAAACTTAATGACTTGGAAGTTGATGAGATGTTTTCGTCTGAAGAGGTACGGGGAAAGATTTCTGCTATTCCGATAAGTCATGAGAATGTGATTGAATACTCGCTTCAAAGGATCAATAGTGAAGGAAACCAGATAATTGATTTATTGAAAAATAGAGTAGATAGGGGAAGTAAGTTAGATCATCTGGAGAGGTGGTATGGACCTTCAATAGATTTGGTGCCCGGAAAATACAGGAGGGAGGTAAAGGAGAAAATATTGAGATTTATGGAGGAGATGACTGAAGCGGAAGAAGAAGAAATTAGAGATTGGAGTATGACGGAATTTATTCAAACCGAAAATGCCAAGAATAAAACTGCTAAATTGAAGAGGATTTGGGACTAAACTTGTGAAAGTCGATCGTGGATCCAACTTGAAATCTGTTCCGCCCCGTTGGTTCTTTGCAAAGATGAAACATTGAGCTTCATCTTTTCTCGGACTTTGGGATCAGCGATCCTATCTACGGCAGCGGAAATTGTTGATTTTGTTCTCTTCCTTACGACAATCATACAACCTGCTTCTTCTGCCACAATTGCTCTCGCTAGTTGATCGTCTGTTCCCGTCTTTGTGTTCGGATAGCAAATAGAAGGCAGGGATGATTGTATTGCCTCGTGGTATGAGTTGTATCCCCCAGCAAGAATAGCGAAGTCAAAATCACCGAAGTACATTGAATTGGGATAGTCCCGAAGAATCCGAACCGATTTTTCTCCGTATGAGATTCTATCTCCAAGAATTGATTCACCAATCACTGTAACGATTTGAGGGTGCTTTGCTAACGAGTCCAATGTAAATCTTATTTCACTAGAGATGTCATTTATCCTACCAGCACCTAGTTGCAAATAACATACTATTGCTTTGGAGGGGATTCCTAGCCTCCTCCTTAGTTCACCTTTTGGGGCCAGGTCAACTTCATCCAAGAGGGTGATTGGATTACAACTGATTATGGAAGCACCGTGTTCCACTTCTGGGACCTTTTCAATAGGAGAGCTATCCCCCGGACGAATAATTGCGTCAAAATGATTGATGCTTTCAGCGGGGATTGGCTTTGAGTCGGGCTTGAACATTCCCCTTCTCATCCAGATCTTGAGCATTGAATTTGAATCCTTAACGGAGTTTAACATACCCCGGTAGGGGAAAGATCCGTCAAAAACAAACATTCTAGGCCGATGAAGGGCAAAAACCGTATTCATTAATTCCTCAATCAACGAGTTCCAAACTCTAGGTTCCATCCCCTCGTACCTATACCTGGGAGGTAGGTGGTAAGTAAGAAAACCCTCATCGGATAGAGGGTGGAGAGTGGGCATAGTGGTGATGAAAACTATTTCCAGACTACTATCAATCTTCTTGAGTCTCCTCGCTATAGCTAGAGTCCTAGTAAAATGCCCAAAACCAACCCCATTCGTCGGGAAGAAAACTATTGAGTTTCTCCGAATCTCTCCTTTTCCATTATGGTATGGGAAGTTAGTGATATTCCCGTCATCAATAGTTTGCTTCCCCGATAAGATCCTGTATGCCAAAATTGGAAGAGTTATTGGAAGTGCGGCGATTTTCACAATACTGGGGTATGATTCTGCTATGTGTCTTCCTAACATGTAGGATGGAGATTGCTTGATACTTCTTAGCTCTCGTTGAATTTTGCCCATATCCCCCTTCGATTCGAAAAATAGTTCTTCATTGGAACTGGGTTCGGAATCGTTACTGTAATGATCGTCTTTTGACATGAATCCCGTCCCCTCGGGTCGAGGAACGGTTATGTTACTTTGGGATGACTGGCCTGAGACATCAATTGCTATCAGATTCTTTTCAGAAACAGCATCCTATGTATCTGTTTTTTCCTTAAGAAGCCAATAACTTGTTTTTCAGCAGCAGGCGGGCAACGAGAAAATAGTCCAAAAAAGTATCCAGCAAGCATAGAGATTCCACCAATAAATAGGGGTTTACTAAATGATCTATGAACCGATCTAGCGATCATGAAGGGCAAAAAATAGCGCATAGAATATGCGAATTTTCCCGTTTCAAAACAACATCTGACAATTCCCGAGTATGAGCCAGTTATTCTTCTGTGTTCAACAGAAATAGAAGAGAAATTTCTAGTTTCCCAGCCATTCATTTGAGCCATGGTATTGTCAATTCCATCCCAACCATCCACCTCCCTAACTCCCCCTATTTCACTGAAGCACGACTTCTTGTATGTCTTCAGCCCCCCCCTAGTGTGTTCCATAGAGACATTTTCGGAGTATTTTTTTCCCCCTTTGAAAATATGACATGAGCCGCTTGCAATTCCAAGAGAAGGATTCTCTGAGAATTGAGAGAAAATTTTCTCAAAATAGTCACTTGGCAAAACCATATCGGCGTCAATCTTTGAGAAGAAGGCCCAATCAATATTCGATTTTGATAAGCCTATGTTCATTAAATTGGCAATATGGGAACCTCTCCTCCTTTGACTTTCATTATCAATTCTAATATAATCAATCCAGTCATGCTTCTTCATGGCATCATGGATGATTTCCCTGGAAGAATCGGTTGAATTATCGTCAACAATTATCCAAGATCTGGGAGGAATTGATTGATCGCACATCGATGATATTAGTGAGGGAAGGAACTCTGCCTCATCCCTGCTAGGAGTCACCACTAGATGAGCCAATTGACTTTTTGGCCCCATAATGACTGAGGGGTCCCGCCACGCATATGTATATGGTTTGATTAGACCACTCAGGGACGTAGTGGATTAGATGCAAGAGGAAATACAAATTGTCTCGGTGATCGTAATTTTAATTCCATTTATTTATTGGGTCAAGATGAAATTATCCAGAACAAAAAGGATGGTTTTTTATGATGGAAATAGGGCTACTGAAATTTCTATTTTGCTCCCCATGAGAAACGAGAAGAAGAATGTGATTAGGAAATTGAGATCAATGATTGAAGAGATTATTGACTTGGAAAATACAAAATTGTATGTTTTCGATTCGTGTTCTGATGATGGTACTGGAGAACTGGCTCACGCATTCTTGAAGTCATCGAAGCTTCCAGAGTCAAGATGGAAAGTGGTTTCTCTAGAAACCCCTGGAAAATCCTTCGCAATAAACAGAGCACTGGAAATTATCAACTCAGATGTAGTAATAATGTCTGATGCAGATGCTCTAGTTTCACCTGGATGGATGGAAAATGTTTCGGAGGCTTTGTCGGGTGAAGAAATTGGAGTTGTCTCGGGAATAGAATATGAGGTAGATAGGAATTCTGAAGATTTCAACACTTACTATAGAAGAAATTCTAATTTCCTGAGGGTGATGGAGTCAAGATTGGATTCAACTACTGTATTGGAAGGGAGTTTGATTGCTTGGAAGACTAGCGCATTGGGGGATTTCCAACTAAATGAGAACATGAATGCAGATGATGCGCAAATTGGACTAAGATCGATTAGGCGTGGATACAGATCTGTAATCGACGAAAGGATACGATTTAGCGGTTTTGACGGAGAGAGTAGGTCCTTTTCAGACTCAATTAGAAGATCGCAAGGGCTTAGTAAGGCCCTGATTCTAAATGCAGACCTTATTTTTTCAGGTAAAAGGAAAGGGGCCAGGGGAATGGTACTAAATTCACTGGTTCTGTACGTACTCTTCCCATGGTCGATTGCATTGTTTACTGTGAATTCAATTACAGCATTATTTCGAGATCCTTCAATTTCACTAAATTGGCCATTCATTTCCGTGTCAATAATCACAATAATATTGATTTCAGGACACGGAAGAATGCTTTCAAAGGGAGTCATTATATCGATTATTGCTCATTGCCAAATTGTGCTCGGGAAGAGTTACAAATCGTGGAATCCAAGGAGATAGTCAAACCACAGTAACTGATTTTGCAAGATTCCTAGGGCGGTCAACATTTGTTCCTTTCTCTATTCCTAGATTATAGGCGAGTAGCTGCAATGGTATGGAGTTGATTATTGGTGTCAACAACTGATGTGTTGCCCGCGTTGAAATGACTACATCGGCGATTTCGTTTATCGGCCCGTCCGAATCAGAAATCAGGATAATTGTGGCCCCTCTGGCCTTGCACTCGCGGATACTTGACTCCATCAGGTTTAGAGTTGGGTCCTTGGGCGCAATGGCAATCACAGGTGTGCCATCTTCAATTAGCGCTATAGGCCCGTGCTTCAGCTCTCCTCCGGGATATGCTACGCAAGGGAGGTAGGCCACCTCCATCATCTTGAGGGCCCCCTCAAGAGTTAGTGGAGCAGAAATCCCCCTGCCAATGAACACTGCAGTTTTTGATTTGGAGATTATTTCTACCGCCTTACCGATAGATCCATCATCTTCTATGAGTTGATTGGTGATTCTAGTGGGCAATTTTCTCATCTCGGAAACGAGTTCCTCATCCACCTTTCCTGAATATTTTGCAAGTGTAACTCCCAATAGGGCAAAAGTTGCAACCATATTTGTGAATGCTTTCGTTGAAGCTACTGCATACTCTGGACCGGCATGCAGGTATGCGCCATTTCCTGTCAATCGAGACATCGTTGATCCAATTACGTTACAAAATGAAGTGATTGAACTTCCGTAGATTTGTGCCTTTTGAAGTGCGTCGAGAGTATCTTTTGTTTCTCCAGACTGGCTAACACCAATAGTTAGTGAGTTTGCTGAACAGACATTCTTTGCTGGAAACTCGCTGGCCCTGAATGCTTCCACAGTGATGTCGGAGAGTTCCCTAAGAATGAAAACACCAATTAATGAAGCATAAAATGCAGAACCACATCCAACAATGTTTATCCTTTGTAGATTGGATATTTCCGAGGAAGTCAGAGATATTCCACCCAGTTCAGCACTTTTTCCATCTGATGAAATTCTCCCACCCATTACATTGGAAAGTGAAATAGGTTGGTCGAAGATCTCCTTTAGCATCATGTGCTTATGGCGGCCCGGATTTTGTTCCTCATAGACCCCTTCCAGTGAGTCAAAATCGGGTATTAATCCTTCATCGGTAGCTTGTAAACCACTTTCTGTGAGTAGGAGCACATCTCCATCGTTCATGTATGCTACTTCTGAACAAACGCCGTAGAACGGTTGAACGTCAGAAGAGACGCAAATACGATTGTGGCCTCTGCCAACTATCAATGGAGCGCCTTTTCTTGCAATCAAGATTCCATCCAAACCTGTCATAATTGCTGCTATGGCCCAAGATCCATCAAGTTGTGAGATTGTTGATTGGAACGCTTCCAACGGGGTCGACATGGAAGGCTGGCTCTCCAACTCATGATCTAAAAGATGGACTATTACCTCAGAATCTGTTTCTGATGAAATAGTGAATCCCAAATTTTTGACCCTTTCCCGCAGTTCAGGAGCATTCTCGATAATTCCATTGTGAACTATGGTAATTGCCCCATCGTTACTTGTATGGGGATGAGCATTGTTGTCTGTTACCCCCCCATGGGTTGCCCACCTAGTGTGGCCGATGGAAATCTCAGCCCCGACGAAGCGCCCATTTGCCTTTGACACTAGGTCAGAAACGTAACCAATCGTTCTCTCTGTAGCAATAGGTCCCTCATGTTCGGGGAAAATTGCCGCCAATCCAGATGAGTCGTACCCCCTATATTCGAGTTTTCTGAGACCCTCTAGAACTACGGCTGCTGCGTCATCGGATAGGCAGCCGAATATGCCGCACATCAGTCGTGCGTGTGGACAAGTGTATTTGAAAACGACCCATAAAGAAATGGCTAACTACAATTCTATATTGAAAAGTAAAAAATATTTGCAGAAAACAGTTAACTGCAAGCACTCTTTAGGTATCCGCATGGACATACTGAAAATGGTTTTTCCGGGCATATCTGATTACGAAGGGGAAGACCTGCCTTCATGGGAAGAGAATTCGGCTCCTTGGTCAGTATTAACGAATGGAAAAATGGGGTTGATATCACAGATAGGCGCAATTGTTGGCAAATCTGAAGGAGTATTTATTCATCCTACAGCAAAGATTGGGGAAAGTGTGCAAATTGACGGCCCTAGTTTCATAGGAGAAAATGCAGTAATTCGGCATGGAGCCTATCTGAGGAAGGGTAGCTGGATTTGTTCTGGCGCTCTTGTTGGCCATTGCACGGAAGTGAAGAATTCTGTACT